>OIBP01000852.1_pt1 | contig 10827 bp, 7 predicted proteins | sample 1581061 | NCBI WGS metagenome assembly OIBP01 (sample SAMEA3882514, study PRJEB24775) | human gut metagenome | biome: human-associated habitat; feature: intestine environment; material: feces | place: Netherlands | collected 2009/2010 | reverse complement strand
TGTCAAAGGGGGCTGTCACCGTTAGGTGACTGGGGGATTCCGACGGGCCTTGCGTCACCACCCGTTACCGGGCAACCACCCGCCAACTGCAAGGGGGCGGGCTGCCGCCCTCCCTCGCCCCTCTCGTTCGCAACCCATTCACAGCAGTCCGTAGGGGCCGGGCATGCCCGGCCCGCAGCCTTGCCATTGTATCCCCTTTAGCGGTTTGCATCGTAGGGAGGGGTCTTGACCCCTCCGTAACTTCACGTCAAATCCCGTCAACGTTCCGCCTGTAGGGGAGGAATTCATTCCTCCCGGGTTGTTCGCGCCGCCGCTCATTCCGCGGGGCGTCGGGGACGCCGCCCCCTACAACATTCACCGCAAACCTTCCTTAACAACCATCCTACCCCCACCGCAAGGAGCCACCCATGCAAGATCTGCGCAAAATCTTCCGTTATGCCCGCCCGTACCGGCGCGATCTGTTCGCGGCGGTGGGGCTGATCTTTATTGAATGTATCTTTGAAATGGTCATCCCCGTCCTGATGTCCACCCTCGTGGATGACGGCGTGCCCGCTCATAACATGGCCGTCATCTTCCGGCAGGGCGGGCTGATGATTTTGTGCGCGGTGCTCGCGCTCATCACGGGGCTGCTGTATGCGCGGTACGCGGCGCGGTTCGCAAACGGGTTCGCGGCAGAGCTGCGCATGGCGGAGTATGCCGCCGTGCAGAAATTCGACTTCGCCAACCTCGACCGCTTCTCCGATGCGTCCCTCGTCACCCGCATGACCACCGACGTCACGGTCATGCTCAACGCCGTCAACGCCGGTCTGCGTCCGCTGGTGCGCAGCCCGGTCATGCTCTGCATGGGGCTGGCGATGGCCTGCGTGCTCAGCCCGCGGCTGACGATTGTATTCCTCGTCACAACGCCGATCCTAGCCGCCGTCCTCGCCTGGATCGTCACAAAGGTCGGTCCGCTCTATGGCCGCCAGCAGAGCGCCGTGGATCACCTGAATGGCCGCATCCAAGAGTCCCTGACCGCCATCCGCGCCATCAAGGCGTTCGTCCGCGGCGACTACGAGAACGCCCAGTTCGACACCGTCAACACGGAATTAAGCGATGCTTCGACGGAAACCTTCCGCTATGCCGTCCTCAACCTGCCTGCGTTCCAGACCGTCATGTATACGGCCATCGTCTGCATCCTTTGGTTCGGCGGCAATTATATCCTCGTCGGCACGATGTCCGTCGGCCAGCTGACGGCGTTTTTGAGCTATGTTTTGCAGGTGCTCAACTCGGTCATGATGTTCTCCGGCGTCTTTCTGCAGATGTCCCGCTCGCTGGCCAGCGCCCGCCGCATCCGTGAGGTCCTGACCGAGACGCCCGACCTTGCAAACGCCGCCGCGCCGGTGGACACCATCCCCGACGGCCAAATCGACTTTGACCACGTCAGCTTCAAATATAACGCCAAAGCGGAGAAAAACGCCCTCTCCGACATCACGCTCCACATCCCGGCAGGTGCGACGGTGGGCATCATCGGCGGCACGGGCGCGGCCAAAACGACGCTCGTCCAGCTCATTCCGCGCCTGTACGATGCCACCGAGGGCACGGTCCGGGTCGGCGGGCGCGACGTCCGCTGCTACGACGTGAACGCCCTGCGGGATGCCGTCGGCATCGTGCTGCAAAAGAACCTGCTGTTCTCCGGCACGATCCGCGACAACCTGAAATGGGGCGATCCCGACGCGACGGACGACGACCTCTGGGCCGCCTGCCGCGCCGCCCGTGCGGATGAATTTTTGTCCCGGATGCCCGACGGCCTTGACACGGACCTGGGCCAGGGCGGGTGCAACGTCTCGGGCGGGCAGAAGCAGCGCCTCTGCATCGCGCGGACGCTGCTCAAGCACCCGAAGGTGCTGATTTTTGACGACTCCACCAGCGCCGTGGACACGGCGACGGAGTCGGGCATCCGCCATGCGCTGGCCGGACTGGGCAGCGTGACCAAGCTCATCATTGCCCAGCGCATCACGTCGGTGCAGAGCGCCGACCTCATCGTCATTCTGGACGACGGGCGGCTGCATGCCGTGGGCACGCATGACGAGCTGCTGGCAAAAGATACGATCTATCAGGAAATTTACCATTCCCAGATGAAAGGGGGCGACGCAGATGGCGAAGCCATTCGGCGGTAAGCGCCCGCAGGACCTGCGGCACACGCTGCGCCGCTTCATGGACTATCTGGGCCGCCACAAAATCATGCTCGGCGTCGTCGGCCTGCTGGCGGCGGTCAGTGCGCTGGCCGCGCTGCTGGGCACCTACATGATCCGCCCCATCGTCAACGGCGTGCTGGAAAACGGCAGCGCCGCCTATCTGGCCGGCGTCGTGGCGCTGACCGCGGGCATCTACATCGTCGGTGCACTGTCTACCTTGGGCTACACCCAGCTCATGGTCCGTGCCGCGCAGAAGATTTTGCAGGACATCCGCCGCGAACTGTTCGCACATCTGCAGACGCTGCCGCTGCACTACTTTGACACGAACCGCAAGGGTGATCTGATGAGCCTGTTCACGAACGACGTGGACACGATCTCGGACGCGCTGAACAACAGCTTTGCGGTGGTCATCCAGACCTTTATTCAGGTCGCAGGCACGCTGCTTTTGCTGTTCATCCTCAACTGGCAGCTCTCGCTGCTGGTGGTCGTTGGCTATATTGCCATGTTCTGGTATATCAACTACTCGACACAGCGCAGCCGCGCCTTTTATGCGCGCCAGCAGGCCAGCCTCGGTGAGCTGGACGCCTACATGGAGGAGATGATCGCCGGGCAGAAGGTCGTCAAGGTGTTCAACCACCAGCAGGTCGACATGGCCGCCTTTGCCGCCCGCAACGAAAAGCTGCGCGAGGCAGGCACCGGCGCGCAGAGCTACGCCGCCACGATGATTCCCGCCGTCGTCAGCATCGGCTACCTGAACTACGCGGTCATTGCGGTGGTCGGCGGCCTTATGGTCATGTGGGGCTGGTCCGACCTCGGCAGCCTGGCCAGCTATCTCGTCTTTGTGCGCCAGACGACGCTGCCCATCAACCAGCTGACCCAGCAGGGCAACTTCCTGCTGGCGGCGCTGGCGGGTGCGGAGCGTATCTTCACGGTCATGGAGGAAAAGCCGGAGATCGACGAGGGCACGGTGGAGCTGGTCAGCGTGCGGGAAAACAGCGACGGTACGCTGACCGAGTGCGCCGGGAGCACGGGCCGCTGGGCCTGGTGTGACCGCCGCCGCCCCGACGTCCCGCTCGAGCCGCTGCACGGCGACGTGCGGTTCCACGACGTCAGCTTTGGCTATACGCCGGACCGGATGATTCTGCAGAACCTCTCGCTCTACGCCAAGCCGGGGCAAAAAATTGCCTTTGTCGGCTCCACGGGCGCGGGCAAGACCACGATTACCAACCTCATCAACCGCTTTTATGAGGTGTCGGGCGGGTCCATCACCTACGACGGCATGGATGTGCGGCTCATCAAGAAAAACGACCTGCGCCGCTCGCTGGGCGTCGTCTTGCAGGACACCCACCTGTTCACCGGCACGGTGGCGGACAACATCCGCTTCGGCAAGCTGGACGCGACGCAGGCGGAAATTGAAAAGGCGGCCAAAATTGCGAATGCCGACTCCTTCATCCGCCGTCTGCCGCAGGGCTACAACACGATGGTGACGAGCGACGGCGCAAACCTGAGCCAGGGACAGCGCCAGCTGCTGGCCATCGCCCGCGCCGCCGTCGCCGACCCGCCGGTGCTGATTCTGGACGAGGCCACGTCGAGCATCGACACCCGCACCGAGGCGCTGATCCAGAAGGGCATGGACGGCCTGATGGAGGGCCGCACGGTGTTTGTCATCGCGCACCGGCTTTCCACGGTGCGCAACGCGGACGCCATCATCGTGCTGGAGCATGGCCATATCATCGAGCGCGGCACCCACGACGAACTGCTGGCCAAAAAGGGCGAGTATTACCAGCTGTATCACGGGATGTTTGAGCTGGCGTAAGCAGCCGCGGACGGATACGGAATCCGCCCCTGCGTTATAACGCGCGTTCCCCTGCAGGGGCGCATTCTGTATGCGCCCGCCATGCCGTGCCCGGAAAAACGGAACCTCTCCCGGAGAGATCCGTGAAAGGTAAACCTTGCGAAAGGAGCATTTACAAATGGAAAAGATCAGGAAGAATTTCGGCTTCGGCTGTATGCGCCTGCCTATGATCGGCGAGGACGTCGATATGGAGCAGACAAAACAGATGGTGGACTGCTTTTTGGAGCAGGGCTTCAATTATTTTGACACGGCCCACGGCTACATTCAGGGCAAGAGCGAGCTGGCCCTGAAGGAGTGCCTGACCAGCCGTTACCCGCGGGAGGCCTATGTCCTGACCGACAAGCTGAGCGGGTCCTATTTTGAAAAGGAAGAGGACATCCGCCCGTTTTTTGAGAGCCAGCTTGCAGCCTGCGGCGTGGATTACTTTGACTTTTATTTGATGCACTCCCAGAGCACGACAAACTACCAGCACTACAGGGACTGCCGCGCCTATGAGACGGCCTTCGCCCTCAAGGCCGAGGGCAAGGTCCGCCATGTAGGCATCTCGTTCCATGACCGCGCCGCCGTGCTGGAGCAGATTCTGACCGACTATCCGGCCATCGAGGTCGTGCAGATCCAGTTCAATTATCTGGACTATGACGACGTGGCCGTCCAGAGCCGCAAGTGCTATGAGGTCTGCCGCAGGCATGGCAAGCCCGTGCTGGTCATGGAGCCGGTCAAGGGCGGCAGCCTTGTCAACCTGCCCGACGACGCAAAAGCCGTGCTGGACGCCCTGCACGGCGGCAGCCCCGCCAGCTATGCCATCCGGTTTGCCGCGGGCTTCCCCGGTATGCTGATGGTGCTGTCCGGCATGAGCAGCATGGAGCAGATGCAGGACAACCTGAGCTACATGAAGAACTTTACGCCGCTGAACGATGCCGAGCGTACCGCCGTTTCCAAGGTGGTGGAAATCTTCCGCAAGCAGGATCTGATCCCCTGCACGTCCTGCCGCTACTGCACCGACGGCTGCCCGAAGCATATCTCCATCCCCGACCTGTTTGCCATCATGAACACGAAGCACACCCACCACGACTGGAACGCGGACTACTACTATGAGGATGTCCACACCGGGCCCGGCTCCCGCGCCTCGGACTGCATCCGCTGCGGCCAGTGCGAGCGCGTCTGCCCCCAGCACCTGCCTATCAGACAGCTGCTGCAGGATGTGGCGAAGGAGTTTGAGAAGGGGTAAAATAACATATCAGAAACAACGCCGTCTTCATTCGGGATTCTCCCGAATGAAGGCGGCGTTTGTTAATATGGCAAATGTATGTTGCACAACAGTATCATAAGACTGCAACATATAAACAAAAAAGGTCACTTGCAATCGCAAGTGACCTTGGTGCGCCGGAAGGGACTCGAACCCCCGACCTTCTGATTCGTAGTCAGACACTCTATCCAGCTGAGCTACCGGCGCATATTCTCTTAGCGTTCTCGCCGGAGAACGTGTTTTATTATAGCGCCCGCCGCCCGGAAAGTCAAGCGTTTTTTTCAAAAAACTCAAAAAATTCTGTAAATGGGCATCTTTCACGAAAATCTGCAGCCTGCGGGGCGGGTTTTCAGCTCTTTGCCGTTGTCTGAAAACGAACATCGAATTGACAAATACTTTGCAACATTTTATAATATAGAGTAGATTTCGGATTACGAACGATGGCGTTTGCAATCGCAGCCGCCATCGGCTTTTTTATTCTCCTGTCTGTCCGCCTATTGCGTACAAGCGTGTACGCACGGTACAGAGCGTTAAACGAATAAACCGAAATCGACCCCAATTTGTATTCCATTAAGAAACGGAGTGGCACAAAACCATGGCGAAGTACATCGTCAAGCGCGTGGCAATGGGCATTTTCAGCGTGTTCATCGTCGCGACCCTTACCTTTTTCATCATGAACCTGGTCCCCGGCGGCCCGTTCGTGGCGGAAAAGTCCATCAGCAAAGCAGCCCAGCAGGCCCTGGCCGAAAAATACGGCCTCGATAAGCCCCTCGGCGTGCAGTACCTTAATTATATGAACAGCCTGATCCATGGCGATATGGGCCTGAGCCTGAAACAGCGCGGCCGTACCGTCAACCAGATCATCTTCTCCAAGCTGCCGGTCTCTGCCCGCACCGCCGGTCTGGCTGTGGTCGTCGCGCTCTGCGTCGGCATTCCGCTGGGCTGTCTGTCCGCGTATAACCGAGGAAAGTGGGCCGATAATCTGATCATCGTGTTTGCCACCTGCGGCATCGCCATCCCGAGCTTTATCTCAAGCGTTGTGCTTTTGTACACCTTCGGCATGAACCTGAAGCTCCTGCCCACCGTCGGCCTGAATGAACCGGCGGCCTACATCATGCCCGTGACGGCGCTGGCGATTTATCCCACCGCCTACATCACCCGCCTGATGCGCTCCAGTCTGCTGGACGTCATGGGTCAGGACTACATGCGCACCGCCCGCGCCAAGGGTGTTTCCAGTGTGAAGATCCTCTTCAAGCACGCGCTGCGCAACGCGATCCTGCCTGTCATCACGTATGTCGGCCCCATGCTGGCAGGCCTGATGACCGGTTCCTTCGTCGTGGAGAAGATCTTCTCCATCCCGGGTCTGGGCCGCGACTTCGTGTCCGCCATCACGAACCGTGACTACATGATGATCATGGGCACTACGATCCTGCTGGCGACCCTCGTCATCGTTGCGAACGTCGTTGTTGACATCCTGTATAAGATCATCGACCCGCGCATCAAGCTGAAGTAAGGAGGAGCAGACACATGGAAAATCTGAAAAAGAATCCGTTGAGCCTGCAACTCAACGTTGAGGACTTTGCCCCTGCGTCCAACGACGAGAAGAAAAGCCTTGTCGTCATGCGCGAGAGCGTCAACTTCTGGAAGGACGGCATGCGCCGTCTGCGCAAAAACAAGATCGCCATGGTCAGCCTGGTCGTCATCCTGCTGATCGCCTTCATGGCCTATGTTCTGCCCAGCCTCTGGCCCTACAGCTATGAGCAGCAGATCAAGGGCAGCAACAACCTGGCTCCGTTTGAGTATTCTGCCGCCGAGCAGAAGCTCATCGACCAGGGCGAGAACGTATTCCCGCACATTCTCGGCACCGACCGTATGGGTCGTGACTTTGCCGTGCGTGTCATGATGGGCACCCGCGTCTCCCTGTCCGTCGGCCTGCTGGCCTCTGTGCTGGTCCTGCTCATCGGCGCGACCTACGGCGCCATCTCCGCATTTGCGGGCGGCTGGATCGATAACATCATGATGCGTATTACCGATATTCTCTACACCATCCCCGACATCCTGCTCATCATCCTGCTGGCCATGGCCATCAAGGAACCGCTGGAGAGCCTGGCCACCAAGCCCGGCTTCGGCTGGATGCAGAAGCTCGGCCCCAACATGGTGTCCATCTTCATCATCTTCGCCCTGCTGTACTGGGTCGGCATGGCGCGTATCGTCCGCTCTCAGGTCCTGACGCTGAAGGAGAGCGAGTACGTCACCGCTGCCCGCGCGCTGGGTGCCTCCGGCGGGCGCATCATCAAGAAGCACCTGCTGACGAACTGCATGGGCACCCTGATCGTCACCACCACCCTGCAGATCCCGTCCTCCATCTTCACCGAGAGCTACCTGAGCTTCCTCGGCCTCGGCGTTGCAGCCCCCATGCCGTCCCTCGGCTCGCTGGCGACTGACGCCGTCAAGGGCATGAACACCTACCCGGTGCTGCTGATCGCCCCCGCGCTGATGATCAGCATCATGATCCTGGTTTTCAACCTGTTCGGCGACGGTCTGCGCGATGCGTTTGACCCGAAGCTCAAGAGCTAAAGAGGGAAGGAGGAGCAACATGAGCGAAAAAATTCTTGAAATCAAGGACGAACGCCTGTCCTTCTTCACCCCCGCGGGCGAGGTCAAGGCGCTGAACGGCGTGTCCTTCAGCATGAACCAGGGCGACGTGCTGGGCATCGTCGGCGAGTCCGGCTCCGGCAAGTCTGTCACGGCCTACTCCATCATGGGCCTGACCGCCTACCCCGGCAGGCTGGTCGGCGGCACGGTGTGGTTCAACGGCCACCAGATCGACAAAATGACCGAGAAGGAGTTCCGCAAAATTCGCGGCAACGAGGTCTCCATCATCTTCCAGGACCCCATGACGAGCCTGAACCCGGTGTACACCATCGGCAACCAGATCGTCGAGGTCATCCTGCTGCACACCAAAAAAACCAAGCAGGAAGCCTGGGCCCGCGCTAGGGAGCTGCTGGAGCTGGTCGGCATCAACGAGCCGGACCGCCGCCTGAAGCAGTACCCGCACGAGCTGTCCGGCGGTATGCGCCAGCGCGTCATGATCGCCATTGCGCTGGCCTGTGAGCCGAAGCTGCTGATCGCCGACGAGCCGACCACCGCGCTGGACGTGACGATCCAGGCGCAGATCCTGGAGCTGATGAACGACCTGCGCCACAAGCTGGGCATGTCCATCATTATGATCACCCATGACCTGGGCGTTGTGGCCCAGATGTGCGAGAAGATCGCCGTCATGTACGCCGGTCACATCGTCGAGTACGGCACGACGGACGAAATTTTCTACAACCCTCAGCATGAGTACACGAAGGGCCTTATCAACTCCATCCCGAAGCTGAATGCCGAGGAGAAGGAGCGTCTGGTGCCCATCGAGGGTCAGCCCGTTGACCTGCTGAACCCGCCCGCAGGCTGCCCGTTTGCGCCGCGCTGCAAGAGCTGCATGAAGGTCTGCCTGAACAAGATGCCGCCCAGAACCGAATTGAGCGACACCCACTACACCTATTGCTGGCTGCGCCAGAAGGAAGAATTTGAGAAGGGGGGCAAAGCCTGATGAGCGAGAATCTCGTTGAAGTAAAGCATCTGCAGCAGTATTTCCCCGCCGGCGGCATGGGCAAGAACAAGCAGTACGTTCAGGCCGTGGACGACGTGAGCTTTGCCATCCGCAAGGGCGAGACGCTGGGCCTGGTCGGTGAGTCCGGCTGCGGCAAGACCACGACGGGCCGCACCCTGCTGCGCCTGTATGAGCCTACCGACGGCACCATCATCTACGACGGCAAGGTCCTGTTTGACAAAAAGGAAAAGATCGCCGTTGATATGCTGCCCTACCGCCGCCGCATGCAGATCGTGTTCCAGGACCCCTACGCGAGCCTGGACCCCCGTATGACCATCGGCGACATCGTCGGCGAGGGCATCGACATCCACCACCTGTGCGCCAACGCCAAGGAGCGCCATGACAAGATCATCTCCCTGCTCGAGCGCGTCGGCCTGAACAGTGAGCACGCCAACCGCTACCCGCACGAGTTCTCCGGCGGTCAGCGCCAGCGCGTCGGCATCGCCCGCGCCCTGGCTGTGGACCCCGAGTTCATCGTCTGCGACGAGCCGGTCTCCGCGCTGGACGTTTCGATCCAGGCGCAGGTCGTCAACATGTTTGAGGACCTGCAGCAGGAGATGGGGCTGACCTACCTGTTCATCGCCCACGACCTGAGCGTTGTCAAGCACATTTCCAACCGCATCGGCGTTATGTATCTGGGCAAGCTGGTGGAGCTGGCCGACAGCTTTGAGCTGATCGCCCACAGCGTCCACCCCTACACCCGCAGCCTGATCTCGGCTATTCCCGTGGCGGACCCCGTCACGGCCCGCCAGAGCCACCGTATCGTGCTGCAGGGCGATGTGCCCAGCCCGCTGAATCCGCCGAGCGGCTGCCGTTTCCGCACCCGCTGCCCCTACGCCGACGAGCGCTGCGCCGCCGAGGTGCCGGAGTTCAAGGAAGTGAGCAGCGGCCACTGGGCAGCGTGCCACCATCTGGACAAAGTAAAGTAATGTAGGGGGCGCTGCCGGGCGTGGCGGACGCTGTTTGTCCGCCCCTCGACTCCACCTGACATAAAAACTCATACTTATACAGGGCGGCTCACCGCAGCCGCCTTGTGCTTGACCCCAAAATGTGCGCGTGGGGCAAACATCCATCCGCAGGACATAGAACTGTACGCGATAGAAATACAAAAGGACTTTCTATCAAAACAGTTACAAAATTTACAGACCACTTGAAATTGCGGATTCAGAGTGGTAAAGTATAAATATTCATTCCGTTGGGGGCTTGTCTCCCGGGGGGATTGGGTATAAAGTACATTATATTTGGAGGGTATATTCATGAAGATGAAGAACATTGCTGCCGTGGCTATGGCCGGCTGCATGGCTGCTTCTCTCGCTGCCTGCGGCGGCTCTGCAAGCTCCGCAGCCTCCACCGAGAACCAGCACCGCTGCATCCACCGAGGCTGCCACCGGCGAAGAGAGCACTGGCACTGCCAACGGTTTCACTGTCGAGTACGGACCTAACCCCGAGACTCTGGACCCCGCGCTGAACAGCGCAATCGACGGCGCCAACACGCTGATCACTGTCTTTGAGCCGCTGCTGCTCATCGATCAGAACAACGAGGTCATCCCCGGTCAGGCTGAAAGCTACACTGTCAGCGGTGACGGTCTGGTCTGGACCTTCACGATGCGTGACGGCCTGAAGTGGAGCGATGGCTCCGACCTGACCGCGAAGGACTTTGAGTACTCCTTCAAGCGTCTGGCTGCGCCCGACACCGCTGCCCCCCTATGCTGAGACCGTTGTCGGCATGATCGACGGCTATGAGGATGCCGTCGGCAACCCCGATGCAGACGGCAACATGACCACCGAGCCTGACTTCGACGCCCTGAATGTCGTTGCCAGCGAGGATGGCAAGACCCTGACCGTCACCCTGAGCTACCCCTGCGCTTACTTTGACAAGCTGGCTGCCTTTGCC
>OIBP01000849.1_pt1 | contig 10835 bp, 8 predicted proteins | sample 1581061 | NCBI WGS metagenome assembly OIBP01 (sample SAMEA3882514, study PRJEB24775) | human gut metagenome | biome: human-associated habitat; feature: intestine environment; material: feces | place: Netherlands | collected 2009/2010 | reverse complement strand
CCCCCGCCCCGGCGTGGGTCTACCTGCTGCGCTGTGCGGACGGCAGCCTGTACGGCGGCTGGACGAATGACCTTGCCCGCCGCCTAAAGGCGCACCGCAGCGGCAAGGGCGGCGCGCGGTACACAAAAAGCCATGGCCGTGCGTCTGTTCAGCTTGCCTACGCTGAAAAATGCGCCGACAAAAGCGCAGCCTTAAAGCGCGAAGCAGCGATTAAAAAGCTGCCGAAGGCTGAAAAGGAGGCGCTGGCCGCAAAGTGGAGCGCCGACAATGCGATTACCCTGCGCATGGCCGTGCCGGAGGATGCCGCCGCTGTCTGTGCGCTGTACAACTGGTATGTCCGCCACGGCGTGCAGACCTTTCAGTATACGCCGTCCACGGTCGAGGACTACCGCGCCAACATCGAGGAGGTGCTGCAGCACGCGCCCTTTCTGCTGGCGGAAAGCGCCGACGGCCGCCTGCGCGGCTTTGCCTGCGCCCACCTGTGGCACACGCGGGAGGCCTATGCATGGGATGTTGAAACGACCGTCTACTGTGCGCCCGACTGCATCGGTCAGGGCGTGGGTGGCCGGCTCTACCGCGCCCTGCTGGCGCTGCTGAAAAAGCAGGGCTACTACACCGCCTTTGCGCTGGTCACGGGCAGCAACCGGCAGAGCAACGATTTTCACCGCGCGCTGGGCTTTCAAAAGATGGCCACCGAGCGGCGCACCGGGTATAAGTTCGGCCAGTGGCTGGACCTTGACTACTGGCGCCTGCCCCTGCAGGATGGTGAGGGCGAACCCCAGCCGGTGAGAAAGCAGCTGACCGCAGAGGAAATTGCGGAAGTGACAGGGTAACGCCAGCCGGGCAAAGCCCCTCCGGTCATCGCTTCGCTCGACCACCTCCCCACTGCGTGGGGCGGCTTTTGTGTGGGCTTCGCCCGCGTGACAGCCGCGGGTGGAGGGGTGTTTGGAGACGCTGGCCGCCCTTTACATTGTCTGCAGGCTCAGGCTGTAATACCACCGGTCGCCTGCTGTGCCGGTGTAGCTGCCGTAGGTATAGGGGTGGGTCGAGGCCGTGATGAGCGCTTGGCCGTTTTCACTGCAGAGGGCACAGCGGTAGGCACTGTCGGCGGGTACGGCCCAATCGCCTAGGCTTTCCAGCCCGGCCTGAGCTGCAAAGGCGCGCAGGGCGGTCTCATCGGGCAGGGGCAGCGCCTCGGCGTCCCCGGCCGGCAGCGAGAGCCAGACCTCCACCACTGCGCCGGTGCGGCTGTCCATCGTGACGCTGCTGCGCGTCAGCAGCATATCCCCCTGCAGGGTATACCGCCGCACCGTCACAAAGCCGAGGCTGTCGGTCGCGCAGAAGGCTGCGCTCAGATCATACCAGCGGCCGTCATAATCCGTGTAACTGTCCTCATCGGCGGCGGTGTCCTGCTGCGCGGCCCAATCCCCGGGCAGCACGCCGCAGTCGGCCAGACGCTGCAGCGCCTGCTCCGCCGCATCGGCGGTGGCGGCATCGGCGTAGTTCATCGACTCCAGACTTGCGGACGCCCCTATGTACATTTTGGGGGTGCCGGGCGCGGTCGGCTCCTCAGCCCGCGGCAGCTCGGCGCTGTCCTGACGGCGGGCGGCCAGCTGGCGCAGGATATAGTAGTCGTCCGCCGCCGGCGTGGGCGCTGTGTAGGGGTCGGCCACCGGCACAACGCGCCCGATGTATGCGACGTCCGTCACCGCCAGAAAGGCGGCGGGCATTGCGGCACAGGCCAGCACAGCCGCCGTGCAGAGCGCCCCCGTCAGGCGCGGATGCTCCCACAGCTTCATGACTGCACCTACCTCCAGACGGGCAGCGTCACGCTGACCCGTGTGCCCCTGCCGGGCTCGCTTTCGATCTGCAGCGCACTGCCGTGGGCCGCTGCGATGCGCTGGCAGAGCGCCAGCCCCAGCCCGCTGCCGCCCTGACGGCGCGCGCGGGATTTATCCACCATATAAAACGGCTCAGTGATGCGGGGCAGCTCCTCCGGGGGGATACCGCAGCCGGTATCGGCCACCGTCAGGGTGACGGCATCCCCGCTTTGGCTGCAGTACAGCGCAACGGGGCTGCCGGGCGCGGCGGCCCGCACGGCGTTCTGCACGAGATTGCAGAGCAGATCCAGCAGCAGCTCGGCATCCCCGGCCACGATGGGTGCAGGGGGCGGCGGGGTCTGCAGCACCGCTGCCGGGCAGGCCGCCCGCAGCCGGGGCCACAGGCTGTCCAGCGGAACTGCCGTCAGGGTCAGTGCCTCCTCGCTCAGGCCAAGCAGCGCCAGCAGTTTATGGCTCAGCGCCTCAAGCCGCCGCCCCTCATGGGCGATGGCTGCCGCGGCCTCGCGCTGCTCTGCGGGGTCGGTCTGCATCGTGGCCAGAATATCCGCATAGCCGATGATGCTGGTCATCGGGGTTTTCAGCTCATGGGTGAACGCGCCGACGAAGTCCTCCCGCCGCTGGACGTCGGCCTCGAGGTCAGCGATCTTTTCCTGCACAGCATCGGCCATTTTGTCAAAGCTGCGGCTCAGCGCCTCGATCTCATCGCCGGTGTGCAGGTCGGTGCGGCGGGCGTAGTCCCCGGCTGCGATCTGCGCCCCGGCGTCGGTCAGGACGGCCAGCGGGCGGGTCAGGCGGCGGGCCAGCAGCGCCGTGACGGCGGACGCCGCGGCCAGCACGGCGGCCTCCAGCAGCAAAAAGCGCATCAGGGCGGCGTTTCTGTCCCGGTAAAGGCCGGTCAGGTCGTAGGCTGTGACGAGCCGCAGCCCGCCCTGCAGGTCGCTGGCGTAGACGGCGTAAATGGAATTTTCGGTCCTGACGGTCACGGTGGCGGCATCGCCAAGGGGGAAGCTTTGCAGCCCTTCCAGCGTGGCGCAGACGAGGGTGTCGCCCCGCCAGAGCGCCGCGGGGACATCCTGTGCCGTCACGCGGGCCGTGAGCGCGGCATCCCCGGTGGATATGCCGCGGCGCTGCAGGTCGAGGATCTCGGTTTGCAGCAGCGTACACGCCTGGGCGTGGGCGGCGGCGTTGGCGGCGGCCATGCGGCTGCGCTGCACGGAGAAATCGCTGTACAGCAGCACGCACCCGCCCACACCGAACGACGCGGCCAGGACGAGGATCAGCAGGCAGAGCAGTTTTTGGAAGTATCGCATGAGAGAGCTCCTTTGGTGGGGGCGGGGTGTTGGTTGCCCGGGGACGGGGTGTGACGGGAGGCTGCGGGGTTGTGAGCGTGGGCCCACGGTTGAGCGGAGCGAAATCGGGGAGCGAACAATGTTTGCCCCTGCAGGGCAAACAACCGCATGAGCGGGCCAGCTTTGCTGGCTGACGGCGCTCGTTGTGCGCCGTCAAGCGGTCAAGACTCCTCCCTACGATGCAAAGGATACGGGGTGGTAATGGCAAGGCTGCGGGCCGGGCATGCCCGGCCCCTACAGACTGCCGTAAACGGGTCGCGGACGAGAGGGGCGAGGGAGGGCGGCAGCCCAGCCCCTTTTCGCGTGCGGAGGTTGCCCGGGAATGGGCGGCCACGCACAGCCCGTCGGAATCCCCCAGTCCGCTAACGCGGCCAGCCCCCTTTGACAAGGGGGCCTCCACCTCCCCCCTGCGGGGGTTCGGGGGAACTCCCGACTCAAAAGTGGAGGAAGGGCCGATGGCGTTAAGAACGGACAGTAATACTGCGTCCGTTTAGCCATCGGCCCTTCCGACTTCCTTATTGGGGTTCTTAGGGGCGTGCAGCCCCTAAGGCGGGGTCCGCTGCATTCGCAACAGCGGCAGTTTTCTTTGCAAGCTTTCTTTTGCTGCCAAAAGAAAGCGAGTTTCCGGGGGACTGCCGTTCCCGGTTTAGCCGATAACCTCTCCGTGCCGCACAACCTTCAAAATATCCAGCTTATCATCGACCAGCACGACGTTGCCGTAGCGGCCTGCGTCGAGACTGCCGTAATCGGCATCAATGCCGATGCTGCGGGCGGGGTTCAGGGTCGCGGCGCGGACGGCACTCTCAAGGGGCACGCCCATGTCGAGGACCGCACGCTTCATGCAGTCAAACAGACAGGTCGCACTGCCCGCAATCGTGCCGGGCTGCTCGGTCAGCGTCGCGCGGGGTCCGCGCACCGTGACGGCCTGGCCGCCCAGACTGTACTGGCCGTCAGGCAGACCACAGGCCATCATGCTGTCCGCAATCAAAATCACACGATCCGCCCCGAAGGTGTTGAAGGTGAACCGCACCATCGCCGGGTGAATGTGGACGTTGTCGGTGATCAGCTCGACCTCGGCACCGTCCTCCAGCGCGGCAATGATCGGCCCCGGCGCACGGTGGGTGATGCCCGGCATCGCGTTGTACAGGTGGGTCATGTGGGATGCACCCGCCGCAAACGCGGCCTTGGCCGTGTCGTAGTCGGTACAGGTGTGGGCAATCGAAATGCGCACCTCATCGCGGCATTCCTTGATGAAATCCAGATTGCCCGGCTCCTCGGGAGCGACGTCAACCAATTTGATCAGCCCGCCGCTGCGCGCCTGCAGGCGGCGGAACATGCCCGCGTCGGCGGCCATGACGTACTTCGGGTTCTGCGCGCCAACCTTCTTGGGGCTGATGTACGGCCCCTCCATGTTGATGCCGACCAGATCCGCGCCGCGCTCGTTCTTGTGGGCCGCGGCCACGTCCATGATGCCGTTCAGGATCTCCTCGCTGAACGTCATGGTTGCGGGGCAGATGGCCAGCACGCCCTTGCTCGCCTCAAAATCAGCGATGGCCTGCAGGCCGGCCTCGTCGGCGTCGCAGAAATCGTGGCCGACTGCGCCGTGGAAATGGATGTCCACCAGACCCGGCAGCGCATAGGCACCGCCCGCGTCAATGACATCCTCGCCCTCCTGCGGGGCCGCGCCAAAGACGATGCGGCCATCGCGGATGATGAGGTCCTTTTCCACAAAGCGGCAGCCGTCGCTGTAGACTTTTGCATTTTTGATAATCATTGCAGTGTTCCTCCGCAAATCAGATCTCGCTCAGGGCTTCCTCGTCGCCGACCAAAATGAAGTCGGGGTGCATCTGCAGGATGCTGGCGGGGACCTCCGGCGTGACGGGGCCGAAGAACGCCTTTTTGACGATGTCGGCCTTGCCCTTGCCGTTGGCGACCATCAGGACCTTGCGGGCCTGCATGATCGTCTTGATGCCCATGGTGTAGGCCTGCTTGGGGACCAGGTCGGCGTTGCCGTCGAAGAAGCGCTTGTTGGCCTCGATGGTCTCCTCCTTCAGGTCAACGCAGTGGGTGCCCAGCTCGAATGCCTCGTTCGGCTCATTGAAGCCGATGTGGCCGTCGTTGCCGATGCCCAGCAGCTGCAGGTCAATGCCGCCCACATTGTGAATGACCGCGTCATAGCGGGCGCACTCGGCGTCGGCGTCCATGTTGGTGCCGTCCGGCAGGTTGATGGCCTCGGGACGGATGTTGACATGGTCAAACAGGTTGCGGTGCATGAAGCTCCAGTAGCTCTCGGGGTGCTCCTTGGGCAGGCCGCGGTACTCGTCCAGGTTGACCGTCGTGACCTCGGAGAAGTCGATGTCGCCCTTGTTGTACCACTCGACCAGCTGCTTGTAGGTGCCCACGGGCGTACCGCCGGTGGCCAGGCCCAGCACGCAGTTGGGCTTCATGATGACCTGGGCCGAGATGATGTTGGCGGCCTTGCGGGACATGTCGTAGTAATCTTTTGCACGGATGATCTTCATAAGAAAATACCTCCTGATCTTTTCGGGGTGCGTTGCCCCGGTTTTCCTATTCTTCATTATACCACGCCATGGGGCGGGATACCATGACCGGTTTATGTGATTTGTACCAAGATTTTGTATCGTCTTTGCAGCAAATCACAGAAAAAGCCGCGGACGGGCTGATCGCCCGCCCGCGGCGGAGTTGATAAAGGGAACCAGACCTTTATCCGGTGATGCCTGTTTTTACAGCATCTTCTTCAGCTCATCGTAGACAAACTGAACCTTGGGGCCGATAACGACCTGGCAAGCGGTCTTGCTGGGGCGGATAACGCCGGCAGCACCAGCAGCCTTGACGGCCTTCTCGTTGACAGCAGTGCTGTCCTTGACCTCGAAGCGCAGACGAGTGGCGCAGTAGTCAACGTTGGCAACATTGTCCTTGCCGCCGACAGCAGCCAGAACGCCGGAGGCGATGGCGGTGAAGTCGTTGTTGGCGAGGGTGATGTTGGCCTCAGCAGCTTCGGCATCCTCGTCCTCACGGCCGGGGGTCTTCAGGTCGAACTTGACGATAGCGAACTTGAAGACCAGATAGAAGACAACGAAAGCGGCGATGCCCAGAGGGATGATCATCCAGGTCTTAGCATGTGCGGGCAGGCTGGCGGAGAAGATCAGGTCGGTAGCACCGGCGGAGAAGCAGAAGCCTGCGCGGAAGCCGGAGTAGTAGGTGATGATGGTGAAGATGCCGTACAGAGCAGCATAGACAACATACAGGGGGAAGCAGAGGAACATGAAGCCGAACTCGAACGGCTCGGTAACGCCGCAGACGAAAGCGCAGATAGCAGCGGAAACAACCAGACCGATAGCAGCCTTCTTGTTCTTGGCAGTCTGGACCATGGCCAGAGCAGCACCGGCAATACCGAACATCATGCAGGGGAAGAAGCCGGACATGTACATGCCGAGGTCCCAATTGACACCATTCTGACCGGTGACATCGCCAGCCCAGTAGTGGCTCAGGTCGCCCAGACCGATGGTGTCGAACCAGAACACGTTGTTCAGAGCGTGATGCAGGCCGGTGGGGATCAGCAGACGGTTCAGGAAAGCGTAGATGCCGGCGCCGATGCCGCTCATCTTGGCAATGCCGTTGCCGAGGGCAACCAGAGCGCCGAAGATGATGGGCCAGACGAACAGCAGAACAACGGAAACCACGATGGAAACAACGGCGGTCACGATAGCAACGCTGCGCTTGCCGCTGAAGAATGCCAGCCAGTCAGGCAGCTGGGTGTTCTTGAACTTGTTGTAGCAGGCAGCACCGATGATGGCGGCCAGGATGCCGATGAAGGAGTTGCCGGCGATCTTGCTGAAAGCAATGTAATCGACGGTGCCTTCCTCCAGCGTGCGGACAGCGCCGACAACGCCGGGGCTGAGCAGCTGCTGCATCATCAGGAAGCTGACCAGACCGGCCAGACCGGCAGTACCGTCATGGTCATCAGACAGACCCACGGCAGCGCCGATGGCGAACAGCCATGCCATGTTGTCGATCAGGGCGCCGCCGGCCTTGATCAGCAGGAAACCGAGAGTGTAAGCGAAACCGGAAGTTGCGCCCTCAGCGCCCATAACAGCGGGAGCGAAAGCGTAACCGATGCCCATCAGGATACCACAGACGGGCAGTGCAGCAACGGGAAGCATAAGAGCTTTGCCGAGCTTCTGCAGATACTTCATCATAAAAGCATTCCTCCAAAAATTGTGAGTGGGTCTCTCCCAACTCGGCGCCGGGCCGTCTGGTTCCGCAGCCGCGACACTTTGTTAATCTCATATTAACATATTCTTCACAAAAAAGAAAGTGATTTTAGCAAAATTGTCGAAAAGCCGAAAATTCAACGGTTTCTTTGTGCAATATTCAAACACGCCATTGATTTTTGCCCAAATTTCTTTGAAAATTTAACTTTTTTGGAAAGTTATTTTCATAACGGGATGAATCTACGCCTCGGCTACGTCCTTCGTCGCCACCACATCCACGCCGGTCCCGGCTGCATCGGGCAGCAGGACCTGACCGATGTGTACAGGGGCGGGCACCACGACGCTTTTCAGCGCGCGGACAACGTCAAAAATTTTCTCCTTCGGGATGTCGCTGCGGGTCTTGCAGCTCACGGCGGGCAGGATGCCGCCGGTCACGCGCACCGTTGTGGTCACAATGCGCGTCGGGGCGGTGACCTCCCTGCGGGCGTAGGCGTCGCCGCGCGGGCAGGTGTTGCCCTGCACGGCGACCACCGCGCCGCCGTCCAGCGTCACAGTCAGCGGGCAGCCCATCGGGCAGCCGATGCAGATCAGTTCACGTTTTTCCATCGTCAGCCCTCCTCCAAAGTTACGGTCACGGCTTCGCCCGGGCTCTGCAGCAGCTCGGCCTTCAGGCGGACGGTCTCCATCTCGCCGGGGGCCAGCACGGGCCGCTTGCGGCTGTAGATGCAGTCTGTACCGCGGTACACCGCGATTTTTTTATTTTTGTACACGCCGCCCACGCGGAACCGCAGCGTCACGGTATCCCCCGCGCAGTCGGGGCGGATGGTGGTCGGCACGGTGTAGCGCACGCCGTTTTCGCACCGCACGGGCAGGGTGCGGCCCGCCGCGGCCCCGCCGCCCGCAATGTATGCCGCCGCGTGCTCACCTGCCGCCGCGGCCTCCTCCGACACATAATCCACCAGGTCATGCACATGCAGCACGTTGCCCGCGGCAAAGACGCCGGGCCGGTTCGTTTCCAGGCTCTCATTGACCGCCGGGCCGCCGGTGACGGGGTTCAGCGTCACGCCCGCGGCGCGGCTCAGCTCGTTTTCAGGCAGCAGCCCGCAGGAAAGCAGCAGCGTGTCGCAGTCGTAGTGCTCCTCGGTGCCGGGGACGGGTTTTCCGTTTTCGACCCGCGCCAGCGTGATGCCGGTCACGCGCTCCTTGCCCTGAATGTCCACTACCGTGTGGCTCAATTTCAGCGGAATGCCAAAATCATCGAGGCACTGCACAATATTGCGCTTTAAGCCGCCGGAATACGGCATCAGCTCCGCCACGCAGAGCACCTTTGCCCCCTCCAGCGTCATGCGGCGTGCCATGATAAGGCCGATGTCGCCGCTGCCCAGAATCACGACCCGCCGCCCGGGCAGGCAGCCCTCCATGTTGACGAGCCGCTGCGCCGTACCCGCGGTGAAGATGCCCGCGGGCCGGTAGCCCGGAATGTTCAGTGCGCCGCGCGGACGCTCACGGCAGCCCATGGCCAGAATGACCGCCTTGGGGTGCAGCTGAAACAGTCCGTCGGTCTTGTTCATGGCGGTGACGGTCTTGTCCGCCGCCAGATCCAGCACCATCGTGTTGAGCTTGTATTCAATTTTCAATTCGCGTACCTGCGTCACAAACCGTGCCGCGTACTCGGGGCCGGTCAGCTCCTCTTTAAAGGTATGCAGGCCGAAGCCATTGTGGATGCACTGGTTCAGGATGCCGCCCAGCTCACTGTCGCGCTCCAGGATCAGGATGTCCTGCACGCCGCTTTTGCGTGCGGCCACCGCCGCGGCCAGCCCCGCCGGGCCGCCGCCGATAATGACCAGATCAACGTTTTTCATGGCAGACGCCCCCTTTCACAGGCTATCCTTGTTCGTGCCGACGATGATTTTTGACGCACCGCCGGACTTGGTGATCTCGCTCTGCGGCACGCCCAGCTCCCGCGCCAGGATCTCCATGACGCGCGGGCTGCAGAAGCCCGCCTGGCAGCGGCCCATGCCCGCGCGGGTGCGCCGCTTGACGCCGTCCAGACTGCGCGCGCCGGGCGTGCGGCGGATGGCGTCGATGATCTCGCCCTCGGTCACGCTCTCGCACCGGCATATAATCTGCCCGTAGGCCGGGTTTTGTCGGATAAGCTCCGCTCGCGCTGCAAGATCCAGCGCTTTGGGGTCCAGAATGCCCCTGCGCGTCGGGTCAAAATCGGGCTTATTGTGTAAGTGCAGACTGCCGCGCACGATGTCCGCGACCATCGCACCGATGGCCGGGGCGCTGGACAGGCCGGGCGACTCGATGGCCGCGCAGTCCACAAAGCCGGGCGCGATCTCGCCGATGAAGAAGTCGTGCCGCGCCTCGTGGGCGCGCAGACCCGCGAAACTCGTGATGGTCTGGCGCAGCGGAATGTCCTTGACCGCGAGGCCGGATTTTTCCCGCACCTCGTCCAGGCCCGCCGCCGTCGTGGCCGTGGCCTCCTTGTCGTCCACGTCGATGGCCGTCGGCCCGACCAGCAGATTGCCGTGCACCGTGGGCGTTACCAGCACGCCCTTGCCGTATTTGCCCGGCAGCTGGAATACCGTGTGCCGCACATGCTGCCCCGCCGTGTGGTCAAGCAGGAAGTAATCTCCCCGCCGGGCCGTGATGGTCATGGGGTGCGCCGCGTCGGCCATATTGTGCAGCGTGTCGGCGTATACGCCCGCCGCATTGACGATGCAGCGCGTTTCCAGCGTGCCGTGGTCGGTCTCGACGGCCCACCCGGTTCCGCCGCCGTCCAGCGGGTGCAGGCCCGTAACTTTGGTGTCAAACCGAAACTGCACACCGTTTTTGGCGGCGTTCTCCGCCAACGCAAACGTCAGGCCGAACGGGCAGACGATGCCGCCCGTGGGCGCCCACAGTGCGGCGACGGCGGCATCCGAGATGTTCGGCTCCATTTCCACCAGCTCGTCCCGTTCTATGATGCGCAGCCCCTCCACGCCGTTGGCGATGCCGTTTTCATAGAGCTTTTGCAGCGCGGGGCGGTCCTCGTCGCTCAGGCAGACGACAAGGCTGCCGCACCGGTCGTAGGCAAAATCCAGCTCCTTCGCAAGGGCCGGCATCCGGCGGCTGCCCTCGACGTTTAGCTTGGCCATCAGGCTGCCGTGGGCCGCGTCGTACCCGGCGTGGACAATGGCGCTGTTGGCCTTGGACGTGCCGCAGCAGACGTCCTCCTCCTTCTCTACCACAAGAATTTTCGCGTCATACCGCGAAAGCTCCCGCGCACAGGCGCACCCGGACACGCCCGCGCCGATAATGATGATGTCGTACATATTGATACCTCGTGTTGTTTGTGCAATCGGAATGGCTTCCCCCTTGGGGCTGCGCCCGCAGGCGCGTGTCGGAGCGCAACCGCCGTAGGC
>OIBP01000845.1_pt1 | contig 10877 bp, 9 predicted proteins | sample 1581061 | NCBI WGS metagenome assembly OIBP01 (sample SAMEA3882514, study PRJEB24775) | human gut metagenome | biome: human-associated habitat; feature: intestine environment; material: feces | place: Netherlands | collected 2009/2010 | reverse complement strand
TGAAACCGGATTGGGTGGAATGGCTCATGGGCTTCCCGAAAGGATGGACGGACGTATCCTCTGGACCGCCGAACCGGAAGGAATCCCCCGCATGACCGAGCGCATGGATGACCGGGCGCTGCGGCTGAAAACTTTGGGAAATGCGGTCTGCCCGCCCCAGGCCTATCCCATTTTCCGCTATATCGCCATGATCGAGAATGGCACCTGCGGCGACTTTTGCCCTTATGGAAAGGAAGGTGACTGCCTATGAGGGAACTGAAAGCGACCGATAAGATCACGCAGAAAATGACCCGTGACGGTGCGGTATCGGAAAACCTTGCCACGGGAGAGGTGGAACATATCAGCAGCCGGGAGCCGGAAACGGAACTGTCCGCTTCTTCGGAAGAATCCGCTGGCGCTGCGGCTGATCTTGCCCTGCGTGCGGCGGAACACCATGAGAAGAAAAGCGCACGAAAGGCTGAAAAGGCTGATACCCAGGCGGTGCGGGATGGTTCTGCTGCAAGGCAGCGTCCGTCCTCCCGTCTGCAATTCACCGAGGAAGAACGTGCCGATCCCGCACTTGGGAAATACATTGACCGTTCCGACCGTGCGGCGGATCGGCTGGACGCGGCGAAAGCCGCTATCCCCACAAAGAAAGTTCTCCGTACCGAGCGTGTTTTTGACGAGACAGCCGGAAAAGGCAAAACGCAGCTTCACTTTGAAGAAGTGGAGAAACGCTCCAACGGACGCCTGCGGCACAATCCGCTTTCTCGGCCTGTCCATGAGATTGTCCACGCTGCCCATGCGAAGGTTCATGAGGTAGAGCAGGAAAATGTGGGTGTAGAGGCCGGACACAAAGGCGAGGTGCTGACGGAACGTGGGCTTGCCTACGAAAAAGGCAAAGTCCGTGCCGCCGTCCACCATCACCGCACAAAGCCCTGGCGTGACGCGGCGAAGGCAGAGCAGGCTTCTTTTAAGGCAAACGCCGAGTACCTTTACCAAAAGGCACTGCATGATGATCCTGCATTGGCAGCTTCTAACCCGGTATCCCGCTTTCTGCAGAAACAGCGGATCAAGCGGAACTATGCAAAGGAGCTGCGGCAGGCGGAGAAAACCGCAAAGAACACCGCAGCTACGGCGAAAAGTGCGGCGCAGAAAGCAAAGGACGCCTTCAAGGAAACATTCCTCTACATCAAACACCATAGCCGGGCGGTTCTGCTGGTGATCGGCATTGGCGCCTGTGTTGCCCTGCTGTTTGGCGGGGTATCTTCCTGTTCCATGATGGCAGGCTCCGGCGTGGGCGGTGTATTTACTTCTTCTTATCTCTCCGAGGATGCGGATATGCTGGCTGCGGAGGCGGCCTATTGCGAATTGGAGCAGGAGCTTCAATATGAGCTGGACCACTATGAGGCTCTGCACCCCGGATATGACGAATACCGTTTTGATCTGGACGAGATCGAACATGACCCTTATGTGCTGATCTCCATTCTCACGGCGTTCCATGAAGGGGTGTTCACCATCGACGCGGTTCAGGCGGAGCTGCAAATGCTCTTTGAAAAGCAGTACATCCTGACGCAGACCGTGGAAGTGGAGGTGCGCTATCGGACGGAGACACGGACAGACAGCGAAGGAAACGACTATGACGTGGAAGTACCATACAACTACTACATTTGCAATGTGAAGCTGGAAAACTTCGACCTTTCCCATGTGCCGGTCTACATCATGGACGAAGAAACGCTTTCCCTGTATGCGGTCTATATGGCAACGCTGGGGAACCGGGAAGATTTGTTCCCCGGCTCCGGCTATGTAGACAAGTACACCAAACCACCCACCACCTATGATATTCCGCCTTCCGCACTGGAAGATGAAACCTTTGCAGCGCTCATTACCGAGGCGGAGAAGTACATCGGCTATCCCTATGTATGGGGCGGCAGTAATCCAAACACTTCTTTTGATTGCTCCGGCTTCGTATCCTGGGTGCTGACGCAAAGCGGCGTCTGCAATACGGGCAGACTGGGAGCCCAAGGACTCTACAATATTTCAACCCCGGTATCCTCTGCCAACGCAAGACCCGGCGACCTGATCTTTTTCGTCGGCACTTACGATACACCGGGCGTTTCCCATGTGGGTATCTATGTGGGCGGTGGAAAAATGCTGCATTGCGGCGACCCCATCCAGTATGCAGATATCAACACAAGCTACTGGCAATCCCACTTTTACGCTTTCGGGCGACCACCCTACAACTAAAAAACGATATGGAGGTAATTTGATTTATGGCAACGACACAGAAGATCCGCAATGACATTGCGAAAACCAAAGAAAAGATCGCGGAGCAGCAGAAACGCCTTCGTGCGCTGGAGGCTCAGCTTGCGGAGGAAGAAAATCTGGAAATCGTCCGCATGGTGAAAGCCGTGAAGATGGACAACAAGGAACTGACTGCCTTCCTGAAAGCCTATGCCAGCGGCATGATCTCCCTGCCGGAAGGTATGCTGCAGGAGGGCAACACCGAGAATGAGGAAACGGAGGGATACGAGGATGAAGCATAACTTTATGACAAAAATGGCATCGGCTCTTTTGGCGGTAGTGCTCAGCACTGCCGCTTTTTCTATCACCGCCTTTGCCAGCGGCGGCGAGGAAAGCACGGAGTCTGTGGCTGAACAGGAAACGACTGGGGATGTCTCTGATCTGCTTTCCGCTCTGGCAGGCAGCCAGGTCACGGTATCCGTCACCGAGGATGGTATCCAGTTCAGTTCCGGCGAAAATGACTCTGAGCAGACCGGCACCGTCACCACGGGCGGCGGCAATCTGAATGTCCGCACGGGCGCCGGAATGGATTATACCGCCTTCACTCAGCTTCCCAGCGGAACGACCGTGAAGGTGATCGGCACGGACGGCGACTGGCTGAAGGTCATCCTGCCGGAAAAGGTCGGCTATGTCTATTCCGGCTACATGACGGTAAGTGACTGCGAGGCTGGCTCCGGGGAAGGTTCTTTCTCTCTGGACGCGGAAACGCTGGAAAATCTGCTGGGGATGCTGGGCGGCTGTCTGAATGGCGGTGCCGCTTTGACGCCGGACGGGAACCTGTCGCTGATCGACGATATCGGCAGCCCTACTGCCAGCGGCAAGCAGTTTATTACAGTAGAAACGAAGGACGGCAATGTGTTCTATCTCATTATCGACCGTGACGACGAGGGCGAGGAAACCGTGCATTTTCTGAACCAGGTGGATGAAGCCGACCTCATGGCACTCACGGAGGATGGAGAAAAGGCGGAAACACCTATTGTCTGCACCTGTACGGAGAAGTGCCAGGCCGGAGCGGTCAATACCGCTTGCCCGGTCTGCGTAAAAAACCTTAGTGAATGTGTTGGCACAGAACAGAAAGCTGCGGAGCCCACCGAACCGGAGAATCCGGAACCCGAAAAGAAAAGCAATGCTGGGGCGATCCTGGCGGTGCTGCTGATCCTTGCAGCCGGAGGCGGCGCGGCGGTCTATTTCCTGGTGCTGAAACCGAAGCAGGGCAAGAAAGTTCCCGCTGATCTGGATGATTTCGACCTGGAGGATGAAGAAGAATACCTGACCGAGGACGAGGAAACGGAGGAAAAGAATGAGTAAACTGATTATTGCGGAAAAACCGAGTGTGGCAAAATCTATCGCATCGGCCCTGGGTGCTTCATCCAGGGCCGATGGCTTTTATGAGGGCAACGGCCTTCTCGTATCCTGGTGCGTGGGACACCTGGTATCCCCGATGGATGCTGGCGGCTATGACGAGCATTTCAAGAAATGGCGATATGACGATCTTCCCATTCTGCCGGAGCCGTTCCGCTATGTGCTGGCACCCGGCAAAGAGGATGCTTTTGAAAATCTCCGTGCCCTGATGGACCGCCCCGATGTGGATACCATCGTCAACGCCTGTGACGCAGGGCGTGAAGGTGAACTGATCTTCCGTCTGGTGTATGAAATGGCGGATTGCCGTAAGCCAGTCCTCCGTCTTTGGATTTCTTCTATGGAGGACAGCGCCATCCGGGAGGGCTTTTCTGATCTGCGCCCCGGCGCCGATTATGAAGCATTGTATCAATCAGCCCTGTGCCGCCAGAAAGCGGATTGGCTGGTGGGGATCAATGCCACGCGCCTTTTCTCCGTCCTCTATCACCGCACCCTGAATGTAGGCCGTGTGCAAACACCCACGCTGGCAATGCTGGCGGAGCGTGACGCAAAGATCACGCTGTTTCACAAGGAAAAATATCATTTGCTGCGCCTGACACTGGATGAAGCCGAGGCGGTGTCGGAGAAATTCACCGATTCGGCAGCGGCGGAACAGGCAGCGGCCATGTGTAAGGGTGCGGCCGTCACCTGTACCTCTGTCACGAAGGAGCAGAAGAAGGAACAGCCGCCGAAGCTCTATGACCTTACCACCTTGCAGCGGGAGGCAAACCGCCTGTTCGGATACACAGCGAAGCAGACCCTTGACTACGCACAAAGCCTCTACGAAAAGAAGCTGCTGACCTATCCCCGCACGGACAGCCGGTATCTGACCTCCGACATGGCAGAAACGGCTTCCTGCGTGATCCACCTGGCGGCAAAGCTGCCGCCCTTTGACGGGATCAGCAACTTCTTCCCGCTGGTGGAGGCCATGATCTCTGACAAGGATGTATCTGACCACCATGCCATTATTCCCACGATGGAGATTGAAAAAGTGGATATCAAAGCTCTGCCCCTGGGCGAGCGTAATTTGTTTCTCTTGGTCTGCTGCAAGCTGCTGTGTGCATCGGCGGAGCCATATGTGTATGAGGCGGTCACGGCCACCTTTGACTGCTGCGGCCATTCCTTCACCGCAAAGGGCAAGCGCATCCTCTCCGAGGGCTGGCGGGAGATCGACCACATTTTCCGTACCTCCCTGAAAGAAAAGCCTGTTGATGGGGACGGCGGCACGCTCCCGGACTTCACCGAAGGACAGACTTTTGACGGAGCGGAGGTTTCCGTTACCGAGCATTTCACCCAGCCGCCGAAGCCCTATACCGAAGATACCCTCCTGTCCGCTATGGAGAATGCGGGCAAGGACGATATCCCCGATGAGGCGGAGCGAAAAGGTCTTGGCACGCCTGCGACCAGGGCGGCAATCATCGAAAAGCTGGTGGCAGCCGGATTTGTGGAACGCAAGGGCAAGAGCCTGATCCCCACAAAAGCCGGTATCAACCTTGTCACAGTCCTGCCGGAGCCGCTGACCTCTCCCATGCTGACAGCGGAATGGGAACAGAAATTAACGGAGATCGCAAGGGGCAGCACTGACCCGGATACCTTCATGGACGGTATCCGCACGATGGTTCAAGAGATCGTGTCCACCTATTCCTGCATTTCCGAGGATGGCCAAAAGCTGTTTACCCCGGAGAAGGAAGTGATCGGTACCTGCCCCCGCTGCGGCCAGCCGGTTTATGAGGGTAAGAAGAACTTTGCGTGTTCGGATCGGTCCTGCGGTTTCGTCCTCTGGAAAAATGACCGCTTCTGGACGAGCCGCAAGAAGGAGCTGACAAAGAAGATGGCAACGGACCTTCTGAAAAAGGGACGTACCAATGTTAAGGGAATGTGGTCTGAAAAGAAACAGGCTGCTTATGACGCTGCGGTGATCCTGGATGACACGGGCGGCAAGTACATCAATTTCAAGCTGGAATTTCCGAAAAGAAAGGTTGGTGCTGATGGCAGAAAATAAGACTTTGGAACATTTACCCGAAGTGAGGGCGGCGGTGGCTGCCCTCTCCCCGGAGGACCGAAAACTGCTGGCGGCAGTGCAGGCATCGCCTTTCAAGCTGACAGCGCCGGAGCAGTTCAAGGAGTTTGCGGACAACATTGACTATTTCGTATTTGAGCCCAACATCCACAATCTGAATGATCTGGGCTGGCGGTATCTGGCACAGCACATGGATATGCTGCTGCCACCGGAACTTCTGAAGGCAATCGACCCTGTTCCGTTTGGCAAGTATGCCATGCAGGAGGAACAGGGGTATTTTACGGAACACGGATATATTTCTCTCTCCGGCGACGAGTGGAACCATGAACGCCCTGCGGAGCCGGAGAAAAAGCCCTCCATCCGGGAACGGCTGAAACAGGGCAAGAAGGAATGTGCGGAGAAAAGCAAGGCGCAGCCCCATAAAGAAAAATCTGCGCCGGAACTGTAAGGAGGTGCTGATATGCCATATTACGATCACGACAAGGATTATCCCTTTGCCGCCTTTATCACCAATCTTGGGAAGTACAATGAGGGCGAGCTTGTGGGCGAGTGGGTGAAGTTTCCCACCACCGCCGAGGAACTGAAAGAAGTGTTTAAGCGGATCGGGATCGGCCAGAAGGATGACTTCGGCCAGCCCTATGAGGAATGGTTCATCACGGACTATGACTGCTATGTGGACGGCCTTTACAGTAAGCTGGGTGAATATGAGAATCTGGACGAGCTGAATTATCTGGCATCGAAGCTGGATGAAATGAGCGAAAGCGAATACGCACAGTTTCAGGCCGGTATGGAAATGGGCGACCATTGCGGCAGCCTGCAGGAGATCATCAACCTCACCGAGAATCTGGATTGCTATGAGGTTTACCCCGATATCCATGACTATGACGATCTGGGCCGCTATTACATCGAAGAACTGGACGTTATGCAGGTGCCAGAGCATTTGCAGAATTACATCGACTATGAGGCCTACGGCCGGGACGTTGCGTTGGAGGAAAACGGCACCTTCACGGATCAGGGCTATGTGCGTGATACGGGTGACAGTTTCCATGAGTATTACGACGGTGAGCGCGGCAGTATCCCCGACGAGTACCGGGTGATGACTTTTCAGGACGATCTTCCCGAAGAAGAAAAATCTGAATGGGCTATGGATATCGCCTTTGACATGGACGAGTTTTTCCGTCAGAACGATCCGCAGTATGCGGCGGAGCACCCGGAGGCGCACGCCGCAAAGGAAGAACTTTACGAAAACCTGATGGCGGGACGCATTTCTGCGCTGGATGAAAAGCTGGCGGCGCTGGGGCAGACGCAGGAGGACTATCTTCCTTCGGAGATTGAAAAGTTCAAGGATGCCACGGGCTATGAGGAATTTCTTGATTTTGATCCGGCGGAGGTCAAGGCCGCTTTGGATGACCCGGAGAAGTCCCATGCGGATGAAATGCTGTCCGCTGCGGAGAAGGTTGCCTCGGAAAAGATGACTGTGCTTGTAGTGGAGCCTATGAAGGAACCCTATGTGAAGGAGATCGACCCCGATCTTCATTCCCTGCAGGCGGAGGTCGGCGGAGACATTGGCGCAACTTATCCCTATTCTGACCCGGTGGCGCTGGTTTGCAATGATGAAGGAAAGCTCATAGGGCTTGATCTGAACCGTGGGCTGCGGGATGAAAATGGAGAAATTTATGATATCGTAGCAGGGACTTTCCTGGTGGTTGGACTTGGTGAGGAAGATTTTGCGTCCCTGTCCCCGGAACTGATTCAGAAATACACGGAACAGTTCAAAACGCCGGAACGATTTATGCAGATCAATGGCAATATCGTTGTTCTCCCTGTCCCGGCAGAGAAGCAAGACCTCGCTTATCTGCCAGACCGTTTTGAAACTGGCGAACGTGTGCGGACACCGAGGGGCAGCTTTCAGGTGACGGCTATGAGCCGGGAACAGATGGAGGCGGCCGGTTACGGTGTCCACCATATTTCCGATGATGGAAAGTATCTTATCATGGGAAATGGTACACGGGCCTTTGCCGTGGCAGCGGAGCAGCCGGAGAAGGACAATCCTCTCCGCACCGCTGAAATGACGCTGGAGGATGACTACGGCATGATCGACGGCGTTATCAACAACGGCAAACGCGGCGAAGAATTGGAAAAAGCCCAGGAGTATGCAGAGCGGACAACGCCGGAGAAGCCTTCCATCCGTGAGCGGTTGGAGGACGCCAAACGGGAATGTGCTGAGCATAAGCCCCTGGAGGGCAAGAAGCCCGGCCGTGATGTGCCGGAGCATGACTGCCTATGAGCCGAAGCAAGAAGTGGCGGCTGGAATGGGCGTTCTTCCTGGGCGAGAACGGCAGGCGGCAGTATAACCATATCTGCAAAAGATGTGTTCACGGATGCAAGCAGAGTTTCCGGGCGTGTCTGGTCGCTTGTCCGCATTACAGTTCCAAACGGTCTAAAATCTGTGAAGATAAGGGTGGAAAAACCGCAGAATAATTCCCTGTATCCGTATTTTCAAAGGGAGCCTTTATGATTTCTCATGTGTCGGTCTGCTTGCTGGCACATGAAGAAAAAGGCTTGATTTCAAACACTTTCTGGCACATAAAACGGGAGTACAGCTTTTCGGTTCATCCGATTGGCTGTACTCCCGCTTTTTCTTTTTGCTATCATCAAATTACTTTAACACGGTTCTGTTGTTTGAACAGGGGTACAAATTGTACCTCCGTTGAAAAGGAATTTCCATAGTATTTTCTCATTAGGATTGGATAGGAAAGGATGGATAGCCGCCGCAGTAGGCGTTGTGGGAATGTGTGTAAACTGCCAGGATTGTGAGGCTGTGGGAAAGCTGTTTGCAGACTTGTGGGAAAAGGCTTGTCTTTTTCCATCAGGTTGTGAATGCCTTTTCCATCGGCACGAGCGGCAGTTTTCCATATTTCCATGACGCAAAAAATCATCCAACGATCAGCCGGTACACCGTCAGCGGCACATACCACACCGCCACGATCAGCCGCCATGCCAGGACGAAACCACCAATCACGCCGCCGATAATGAAGTTCAACGCGAACAGGGCAACCCCTCCGCCCAGGGTGCCGCCGCCCGGCACGATCCAGAGGCACATCCGATGGAGACCAAACGGCAGCCCGCAGAGTATCCAGAGCCATACATAGTCAAGCTCTCCGTTCTTCACGCAGGCGGATTTGAAGATACAATACAGGATCAGTGCCATGGTCACGGGCAATACGCTTTTGAAGAAAAATGCTTTGATTGCTTCGCTTCTTGTCATCGGTAAAACCTCCTTCCGCAGTTCCATTATACAGGATGCCGGGAGCTGCGCCCAGCGTCTCTCAAAGAAATTTATTCCAGTTCATGCCGCCGCTGTTGTTCCTGTTCCTTTGCAACGGTCAGCAGCGCATCCACATTTTGCTTGACGGTCTCGTATTCCTGGGCTTCGGCTCTTGCGGCTTTATATTCAGCAAGGAGCCGTTCCTTTTCTGCGTTAAGATTGGCAAGCTCCGTTTTCATGCTTTCAGTTGTCGGCAGCGGCACAGTCCCCAGCCGTTTTAATTCTCTGGCGGCCGCTTCAAAAAGGATGATCTCGCTCTCATGCCCCCGCAGGAACTTTTCTTTATCATTCGATTTACGGTATCTGTCATAAAGAGGCTTTAGCTGACGGTAAGTTCCGGCGTGCTTCATCACAAGGGTAAGTTCGGCACTTCTGCTTTCTATCCGCTTGATCTCTGCATGAGAGATATCCCTGCGTGCGGATACTGCGGTCAGTTTGCTTTCCAGTTCTCCATAACTGCTTATCCCGTGTTCGGTCAGGAAATTCATGGTCTTGGCGGCCTGTTTCAGATTGTTCAGTTTCGCCCAATGGGTGAAGCCTGCACTCTGCTGCGCCTTGATGTTGTTCTGAATATCAATGAGCAGGCTGATCTTTCCGTCCTGCTGTTTCGGCTGGCGGGAAGGTCTGGCGCGTCCGGCGATCCGGGCAGCAAGGGCTTCTTCGGTGTAGTCTGCACCCAGGGTTTTCAGACGGGTGAATCGTTCCTGATCCGGCGCTCTGGCGGAGATATACTTGCCGCGCTTGATCTCATAACCTTCCCTCTGCAGGCGGCAAAGCAGTTCTTCCAGGTTGGAACAGGCTGGCAGGAGCCGGTCGATGGCCGCTTTCAGCTTTGCCTTATAGCTGGTGCCGTTCTGCGTAGCCTGATGTTCAATATAGCTCTTGCCCTTGTCCTGTCCTGGGATGATGACAGACAGACCGTGTTCCTTGCAAAGCCGGTCGGAGGTACGGCGGATATAGTGATAACTCCGCTTGTTGGAATGATAATGCTTGTGATCCGCAAAGCTGACCGCATTGAAAATCAGGTGGTTATGAACATGATCTTTGTCTATGTGGGTGGTAAGGACAAACTCATACTTGCCGCCCAGGATTTCTTTTGCAAGCTCCATGCCGATCTCATGGGCCTGTTCCGGCGTGACCTCCCCAGGCTGAAAGGCTTGGATCAGATGGCGGCCCAGGTTCGTTCCCTTGTCGATGGCATGGCGGCGGGTCCAGGCAAATTCGATATCCGCAGTTTCGGCGGCACAGCCATAGGAAGAAACAAGCAGCTTTCCGTCCGTCTTTTCCGGGTTGCAGATATAGTCAATGGCTGCTTTCAGCGTTGACTTGATAGGATGTGTCTTTGTAACTGCCATATCTCGTCCAGCCTTTCCCGTATCTCGTCCATGTCGGCCTGATACGCAGGACCTCCGGCGTTGATCCGCTTGGCGATCTGGTTGATGTTCCGCCCGATGGCGGAAAGCTCTTTGGTAAATGCCTTGATATCTGCGGTGTCCGTATAGATGATATACCCGTCAATCGCCATCTTACGGAGGTAGGCGCCATATCTGCGTGTGGGTAACTGGCTCATTTTTTCGTCTATGAGCCGTTTTTCATCCTCCGTAACATAGAATTTCATTTGGATATTCCGCTTTCGGTTTGCCATGCGCCGCCTCCGTTCTTTATAAGGGTTTGGGACTATCCCAACAAGCAATTTTGAATTTTCGGGCAAGGGACCTGAAAATCTCAAAATTCGCAAGCGGGTACTCGCTTGCTGTGCTTGCTATCGAAACCCTACCTTCTATTTCTCCCTCTACTAATACTACAATTTGAAGCGGTGATTTTGGCTGTTTCCATTTCAAATTATGC
>OIBP01000843.1_pt1 | contig 10894 bp, 8 predicted proteins | sample 1581061 | NCBI WGS metagenome assembly OIBP01 (sample SAMEA3882514, study PRJEB24775) | human gut metagenome | biome: human-associated habitat; feature: intestine environment; material: feces | place: Netherlands | collected 2009/2010 | reverse complement strand
CTTACCTTCCTGAAAGAATTTAAACAGATGGGACGGCGGAAACTGTACATGATTCACACCATGACCGACGAAACATACGCCGTAAACTGTACCTTAGATCTCCCCCAAAAAAAAAAGGAGGACACCATGTTCCTCGTTGCACTGTTCAGCCGCTGTTATTGGATGGTTGGTTCGATTCTTGGCGGCATCCTCGGTCAGATCATTCCGTTCGACCTGACGGGCATTGATTTCTGTATGACAGCACTTTTTCTCATCATCTTCATTGACCAGTGGGAAAAAGCAAAGAAGCACACACCAGCACTCACCGGTCTTGGCATCGGCGTCATCTGCCTGCTGATCTTCGGCGAAAACCACTTCATGCTTCCGGCACTGCTGATCGTATCTGCCATTTTACTTCTGTTCCAGCGAAAGGAGAACCTCGCATGACAACTTCCTATTTTCTGACCGCCGTCGCCATTTCCGCTGTAATCACATTCGGACTCCGCGCACTTCCGTTTCTTGCATTTTCCGGCAGCCGAAAAATGCCCGCTTCACTGGAGCGCCTCGGTCAGGCACTGCCGTCAGCCATCATGGCAGTTCTGATTGTCTACTGTATGAAAGATATCCCATCCGGCGGTATCTCTGCCGTAGTACCAAAATTACTCGCCGCAACAGTCGTCTTCATCACCTACAAATGGAAACACCAGACACTGATCTTCATCCTGCTCGGAACGATTTCTTATATGATGCTTCTGCATCTCTTTTAACCATACTTCTGTTCGCCAAAAAGGAACGCAGTCACAAACTCCTATCAAAATTCGTGACTGCGTTTTTCTTTTCCTGCTATGCTCCAATCAACACATTCTTCCCCGCAAATGCAAACCCATAATGCCGGATCCTTTCCTGCGGCACGCCAAGGGCCACCAGTTCTGCGTCGTATTTTTTATCCACGATCTGTTTTAAAGCCTCCTGCACCGCATCTTCCAGTGTCTCCTTTTTTACCCGGCTGCAGACTTTAAATTCAATAATAATCGCCGGATCTTTTTCTCTATTCTTCGGAATCATCATCACATCATACCGTCCAAATCCACTTTCCCGATTCGACCGGATCTGATAACACTCCGCACGCTCTGCCATCAGTCCCAGGACGAAGCCATGATAGAATCGTTCCGGCTCCAGACTTTCACTGTTCTCTCCGCCAACGTCAAAATGGCTGAATGTTGCAAGTGACACTTTATTCATATAATAATTCATCGCTTCCAGATCGCCCTGCATCAGTGCTTTCACAAAGCTGCTGTACCCAGCTTCCGATGCTTCAAACCATCCGCTGAACATATCATCAAACATGCTCACCGTTTCCAGATTGGTGATACGGAGCTGATACCACGGCTTCAAAGTAATTCCGCGATACTCCACCTCTTCCGCTTTCAGATAACCGCTCGCGAGCAGCAGACTCCAGATTGCATTTTCATTGTAATCCAGCTGTTCAAACACCATCTGCTCATCAAAGTTCACCGTGACTGCCTGTCCGTTCAGTAGATCTTCCATATACTCTTTGATTTCCGGCGAGGCGGTGCGGATCAGCTTTCCTGCCAGACCGTTCGAACTCGTATCTGCCCAGTACGGGCGCAGTTTCTTTTCTTTTAAATAATTGGTAATCGACCATGGATTGTAGATATCGCGGTGTCCGCCAAAGATAAATCCATCATACCACTGCTTCACAACGTCCTTTTTGTCTCCCATTCCGAACTCGTCCAGAGATGCAAAAACTTCCTTTTCGGTAAATCCAAAACATTCCGCATACAGATCCGATGTCGTCGTCACCACACGCAGATTATTTAAGTCAGAAAAAATACTTTCTTTCGAAACCCTCGTGATTCCGGTCATCATCGCACGTTCCAGATAAGGATTCGTTTTAAACGTCGCATTAAACAGACTCCGCACAAACGTTGTAAATTCCGCCCAGTAGCCATGGACATACGCTTCCTGCATCGGCGTGTCGTACTCATCCAGCAGAATAATCACTCTTCTGCCGTAATACCGCGCCAGATACATACTCATATTATTGAGTGCCGCTGCGGCCTCCGCATCACCCATATGCAGATTGACCTCGTTGTATGCTTTCTTCTCATTTCCGCTCAGCAGATCCCCATCCAGAAGATAACGGTTTTCTTCATACACTCTCGCAATCTGCTGTTTGATCTGAATTTTTGCTTCCGAAAGCTGATCTGCTTTCACGGCTGCAAAACTCAAAAAGATCACCGGATACTTTCCCTGCAGTTCCCGATATTTTTCTTCTTTCCAAACGCCAAGTCCTTCAAACAGATCGCCCCGGGCGGCATATTTATTAGAGAAAAAGCAGTCCAGCATGCTCATATTCAGTGTCTTGCCAAAGCGGCGGGGGCGGGTGATCAAGGTGATTTCATCCCCGTTTTCCCACCAGTCCTTGATGAAGTGAGATTTATCCACAAAGAAATAATGGTTTTCCCTTAAGGATGCAAAATTCTGTTTTCCTATACTGATTACTTTTTCCATCCATCACACCTGCTTTCGGAATTTGTCCTTTTCTCGATTATACACTATCCTTTCCTGAATTCCAATCTTAAAACATCCTATTCGCCGCAAACGTAAAAAACAATAACGCCAGAAACAGCACTTCCAGCACCGCTCCCAGAATGGTAATGATCTTTCCCGTCTTCTCTTTCCAGATTTTTTTCATCCCCAGATACAATAGAATTCCGATCACCGCGCCAAGCGTATTATCGATCACATCCGTAATATCACTCGCGCCGATCGCAAAAATATACTGCGTCACCTCAAAAAACAGGCTCAGTCCCGATGCAAGGAGAATGCGGTTCTGGATTTCGCTGTCCGGATAGAAGGCTGAGATGCAGAGGCCGAACGGCAGAAAGACCAGCATATTTTCGATAATTTCACTAATCTGCACTTTCCCGTTCACCACAACCGACGCCGCATACGGAATCAGATTAATCCCCCGCAGGTGCGGAATTTCTTCCGGGCGCAGAGCGAATTTGAATAAAATGCACCAGACAAGCAGCGCCAGGTAAATGCCGAATACCACAAGTAATGCTTTTGATTTTTTCTCGTTTTTCCAGGTCATGTTCTTTCCTCTCTCATCTTCACTTGATAAGAGGATTCTACCAAAACATTCTTAGGATTCCGCTTCTTCTTTTCCAAAGAAATCCCAATAAATTTCCTAAGATTTTCTGATGCTCAGATTCTTTTACATTTCTTCGTCATGCCAATTTATTATATCTTTCATATCAATTATATCTTTTACATATCACAAAAAAACTGTGTATAATACCCCGTGTGCAGAGAAATGAATCAAAATGAAAATCCCATGTTCCCCTGGGACAGCAGTATTCTCCCCACTGCTGTCCCTCCTTTCAGGGAAACTGTTACTGACAGTTTTCTTTGGTGTAGACGAAAAGAGGAGGCTGTGCAGCGACCACAGCCTCCTCTTTTCTATCTTTTTCGTTTTTCTTTTTGTTTATTTCTTAATCTCATACCCGCAATACTGCATCACCAGCTCGCAGAACATCGCATTCGCCCAGGAGAACCACTCTCTGGTGTAAACGGTCGGATCATCTACGAAAACACCCTCGTGCATCAGTCCTGTACCCCCGTCGGTTGCCATCAGTTCGTGGATCATCTGATGTTTCTCCTCCTTTGTCGGTGCGGTCAGTCCCTCGATGGCTTTGGAGATGTGCCATACGTAGCGAACCGGTGTGTGCGGGCTTCCGATACCGGAAAGCTTCGTTCCTGCATAATAGAACGGGTTTGCCTCGCTTAAGATCAGCTTTCTTGTGTTGTCAGCCACTTCCTGGCTTTCCGGCTCGTAGCCGAGATAGCTCATAGCCAGAAGACTCGGTACATTGGCATCGTCCATCAGATTATACTGGCCAAAGCCGTCTACCTCGTAAGCATAAACATCGCCAAGTCCCCAGATATGGGTGGTACCGTAAGTCTCAATGGCCTGTTTTACGGTCTTTGCCATCTCTTCTGCTTTCTTCGCAATCTCCTCTTTTCCGCCGACGAAATCTGCGATCTCCTTCAGATAATTCAGAACGACAACCGCAAACATGTTGGACGGAATCAGATAACCGTAACGGCAGGAATCATCGCTTGGACGGAAGCCGGACCAGATCAGGCCGATGCCGGATTTTACCTGCGCACCTTTTCCATCGCGGGAAAGCGTATCGGTGTAGGAGCAGTTTTTACGGATGAAGCTGTACGGGGATTTCTCCTCGTGGTTCATTTCAGTCTCAAATACAGTCAGGATTTTGTCAACACCTTCCCAGAAAACCTCGTCAAACTGATCCGTTCTTCCGGTGTTCTTCCAGAACAGATAGGAGAACTGCAGCGGATAGCAGAGAGAATCGATCTCATACTTTCTCTCCCAGATCCACGGTCCCATATCGGTCTCGTCCTTCTCCCAGCAGTTGCCGTTCGGTCCTTCGTTGAATGCGTTTGCGTATGGATCGATGTTGATGCACATAAACTGGCGGCGGATGAGGCCTGCGATCAGGTCAGCCAGCTCCGGGTCGTTCTGCGCCGGAACAAGGTACGGGCGCAGCTGTGCTACCGAGTCACGCAGCCACATTGCCGGGATATCTCCGGTGATGACGTAGGTGCTGCCGTCCTCCATTTTCTTTACGGTTGTGTCGAGGGTATTGGAGTAGCATCGCTCAAACATATCAACGATTTCCGGCTCGTCTTTCAGTTTTTCTCTCAGGCTTAAAATCAGCTCCTGAACGGACTTTGGTAATGTCTCTTTCATTCTTTTTTCATCCTTTCGCTCAATTTTTTCATTTCCCGTTATCCTGCAACAGGGCATCTCCGTAATCGAAAATGCCCTGTTGTAGTTCTTATAAAGTTAATGTATCAAACTTATTTCTGTGCGTCAATCTGTTTCTGAGCTTCCTCGCGGATGGTCTCCCAGCCTGCTGTCTCAAGCTCAGCATCGATGGTTTTTACAAGCTCTCTTGGATCCTGTGCGCCGGTGAATAACTCAGAATAGTATTTTTCATATACGGCACGGCAGTTTGCAAGCTCTGTTTCGATGTTGGAGGTATCCAGGTTGAATCCAAGCATCTCAGACGGAGTTGCTTTCTCGTTCAGCTCTTCTACTTCATCCCACTGGTTGAAGTCAACATCGTCTGTCTGAGTTACGTTGAAGAAAGTACCCTGGGTATATCCGGCCATACCCCAGTCAGTGGTCAGGCGGTGTACCTTATTGTCATCGGTGTACTCGAAGTCTTTTCCTTCTGCTCCATAGTAGAACCAGTCACGTACTTTGGAATCCGTATTTACCAGGTTCAGAAGCTGAAGTGCTTTGTCCGGGTGCTTGCATCCGGAGTAAATACCATTGATGGAACCACGTACAGTTGTGTTGGAAACGACTGTGTTGCCATACTGTACTGCTGAACAATTGGCGATACCATTGTTCGGACCCCATGTTGTTTTTGCAGCGCCGCTCCATCCCTGTGCAACAAAGAACATTGCGTATTTGCTGGAATCATCTGCTGTCGGAGCGTCTCCGTTGATGATGCCCTCCTGATACATTTTACGAACGATATCCAGGTTGGAAAGGATTTCTTCGTCATCCAGCGGATTGACAACGGTCTTGCTGTCATCGCCGTATTTAACGCCGATTGCCGGAAGTCCGGAGCTTAAATCATCGTAGTTCAGGTTCAGCAGGAAGTTTGCACCATTTTTGGACATGAAGTACGGAGATCCGCCTTCGCCCTCTTTTACTGTCTTCAGAGCATCGTACAGAGTATTGAAATCTGTTACAGAATTTACATCAATGTTATATTTGTCTGCAATATCCTGATCCCATACAAAGTACTCGGAAAGGGAGCTGTCTTTGTAGGTCGGTACGCCGTAGATTTTTCCATTTACTTCTACTGCTTTCCAGTAATCTTCCGGAATCATGTCATACAGCTCGGAAGCGTTGTCTTTGAGCAGATCTGTAATGTCCATCAGTGCGCCGGTGTTAACCTCGGAAGAGTAACGGTTCTGGTCTGTGAACAGGATATCGAAGTACTCGCCGGAGTTTGTGATAACGCTTCTTCTGTTATCCCAGTCACCCCACGGAACGATTTCCATGTCTACATTAACGCCGATTTTCTCCTCCAGATATGGGTTGATCTGTGCAAGCCACTCATCATAATCCTTCGGCATTCCGTTACCAACCTGAATCCATTTCAGTGTAACAACTTCATCTTTTGCATCACTCTTTGAAGAGCTGCTGCTTCCGTTGCTGCTTCCGCAGCCTGCCAGCATGCCACCGGCCATAACAGCAGAAAGTGCAAGAGCTAAAAACTGTTTCTTTTTCATTGTAGCATCCTCCTGATATAAAATATAGAATGTTGAAATTATCCTTAACCGAAGCCTTTTGCTTCAGTATGAGATCCATAAAGGTAAATGGTCGATCAGCCTTTTACCGCACCGACCGTCAGACCGGAAATGAAGTATTTCTGGAAGAACGGATAGCAGCATGCGATCGGGATGATGATGATGATTGCCATCGCCATACGGGCGCCCTCTTTTGGCATCGAGTTCATGTACTGTGCCGTGGTAACGCCAAGAGACGGGTTGTTTGCCATCATCTCAATATTTCTCTGTACGTGATCCAGCAGAGCCTGCAGGGAATACAGCTTGGTATCGCTGATGTACAGGGAAGACTGGAACCAGTCGTTCCAGTAACCGAAGGTGAGGAACAGGGCGATCGTTGCCATCAGCGGTTTCGACAGCGGCAGGGCGATCTTTCCGAAAATCTGGAACTGGGTTGCTCCGTCGATCTGTGCCGACTCAATGATGGATTCCGGAATGTTGGTCTTGAAGAACGTTTTACAGATAACAACGTTGAACGAAGAAACACAAAGCGGAAGGATCAGCGCCCAGATACTGTTTTTCAGGTTGAGGAACTGTGTGTTAACTACATAAGAAGAAATCATACCACCATTGAAGATCATTGGAATAAAAACGACCATGGTGAAGAATCCGTTCAGTTTGTAGGTGCTTCTGGAAAGAACGTAACCCATCAGCATCGTAAGGGCAACTCCGATTACCGTACCGATAACCGTTACCGCAACGGAAACGCCAAGTGCTGTCAGGATCATCTGTCCTTCCCGAAGAAGGAATTTGTAAGAATCCAGCGAGTATGCACTCGGGATAAACTGGTAGCCATTCATCTTGATCGAATGCTCGGAAGAAATCGAGATCATGAAGATGAATACCACCGGGATAATACAGGCCAGGGCGAGGATCACAAAAATAACATTGAAAATTGCATTTGTAGATCCCTGGATCTGATTTAAATGTGAAGAGGAAGCCAGATCAAGATCTTTTTTCTTTTTTGCCATTTTTGTACCTCCTTAAATAATCGCGCTGTCTTCATCAATCTTCTTCACAATGGCATTGGCAAGAAGGATGGTGATGCAGCATGCAACAGACTGGAAGAATGTTGCCGCAGAAGTCATTCCGATCGGAGTGGAAGACTGCAGTGCGTTGTATACATATGTGTCGATAGTTGCTGTCGTTTTGAAGATCGAACCGCTTGCTCCCTGAGAAAGCTGGAAGAACAGTCCGAAGTCGGAGTAGAAGACCTTTCCGACATTCAGAATGAACATCATGATGATGACACTCTTTAAGCACGGCAGGGTGATATGCCATACCTGCTGTCTTTTGTTGGCGCCGTCCATAACGGCTGCCTCGTACAGTGTGGTATCAATACCGGAAATGCTGGACAGGTAGATAACCATGTTGTATCCGGTAGATTTCCACAGATACATGAAGATCAGGATAAATGGCCATACACCGGCACTCATGTACCACTGAATCGGTTCCTTGCCTGCATTTCTCATTATACTGTTGATCAGACCGTTGTCCTGGTTCAGGAATGCATCCAGGAAGTAGGAAGCTACAACCCATGACATGAAATATGGGAAGAACATCATCGTCTGATATACCTTCGACGCTCTTTTGTTGTGCAGCAGGCTGATCATGATAGCCAGTCCTACGGAAAATACCATACCAAGAACGATAAATGCAAGGTTATACAGGATTGTGTTTCTCAGGATGACGAACAGGTCGTTGGATCTGATCAGGAACGAAAAGTTTTTGAAGCCGGCCCAGTCACTGTGGAGCAGGTTATAAATGAAACTCTTTCCGCCGGTGATTTTGTAATTCTTGAACGCAATGATCAGACCGAACATAGGCAGGAAGCAGAACAGAATATACCAGATGGTGGTCGGCAGCGCCATGACGGTCAGCTCCGTGTCATTCTTGGTCCAGCGTCCTTTTTTCTTTTTGCTTGGTTTACTCAAGATTTTTTCCTCCTTCTCCCGATTGCTCGGGCTTATCACTTGATCCGTTTATCTTACAAACGGAATCCCGGTAAATAATCTTTCCGGGAATGCGGTATACCTCGCCGCTCTTTTTCTGCGGTTCATTCATATGTTTGATCATACGTTTTGCCGCAAGACGTGCAATCGCGTCGGTGTCAACCGCAACCGTGGTGAGCGACGGACTGCACAGTTGTGCATAAATGGAATCATCAAAACCGGTCACGGAAACATCCTCCGGTACGCAGATTCCACGCTCTTTTAATGCCTGCACTAATTTGAATGCGGTGGCATCGCAGTTACAGACAAATGCGGTGGGCAGCTTCTCCGGTAGCAAAAGCGGAATGGCAATGCCTTCCTCGCTTCGGTCCGGGATTCTCCACTCATTTTTCGGGGAAATTCCCTCCTCCAGCATTCTCCGCAGATATCCGAGATATCGGTCGGAAATACTGGTTGTACTTCCTACGGTTCCGACAAATCCGATGTCTGTGTGCCCCTGCTGGATCAGGTAATTGGTCAGCTCATAGGAGCTGTAAATATTCTCGGTGATGACGGAATCGGATTTGTGGGTCTGATCGTAGATATCTACGTAAACCTTCGGCAGATCAATCTGTGCAATCTGCTCCCGGACACCCTTATCGAGAATACCAAGAAAGATCAGGCCGTCGAACAGCCCTCTGGTCTGTATCGTGTTCATGTCCGACGGGAGTGTTGCTGTTGTCGGAGAAATCATGATACTCGAGCAGGATGCTCTCTGCAGCTCGTAGATGATCCGCTCGTACATTGCCATATAAAATTTTCCTTCGTCTCCGGAGCTGAACCGCGGACTCATGATGATACCGACTTTTTTGCTCTTCCGTTTTCCGTAGTCCGGAAGGACATAACCGGATTCTCTCGCAAGCGCAAAAATCTTTTCTTTCAGTTCTTCTCCCACGCCTTCTTTTCCGTTCAGCGCTTTGGAAACTGTTACTTTACTGATGCCCAGCTTATCTGCCAGGTCTTGCATGGATACTGATTTTCTCTCTGCCATGTTACCAACAGTCTCTCTATTTGTTTCTTAACTTGTGTTTAGATGTTAACATCTTTTAGAAAGATTGTCAATAGCCTTTTCGTTATTTTGTATATTAAAATTCTTATTTTTCCGTTTAAATTTGTATAGATCGAGGAGTATTCTTCTGTTTCTTTTGGTTGTTTGCCGGATTTCTTTTCTGCTTTTGCTTTTGTGCTTTTTTCTTTCTGGTTATTTACTGCATTTGTGATAACAGCTTGTTTTTCTTCTTCTGTTTCTGCAGACTCAAATTCGTCAAACAAGTTATCTTGCTCATCTTCATTCATATCTGCGATTACTGCTGCGTCACCTTTTCCGATTTTTCCTTTGTCTAGTTCGTCCGTGAAATCTTCATTGAGATTTTGCCCAATTTTTCGATTGGTGCGGATTGTGTTTCCGCTTCCTGAGTAAACATCGGTAGCTTCTTTTAGTGCCTGTTTTTCTGAAATTCCAAACTCGGCTTTCAGGTTATCCATATAACGATTTGTTGCTTTCCGAAGTTGTTCCTCATTTCCACCGGAACTACGTGCCTGTAAATTAGAGGAATCCATAATAATTTCCTCTTGGCGTTCTGTTAGTCCTGTGTACACAAGAACATGTACAGTTCCCCACTTTTCTGGTTCACTTTCATTCAGTTTTTGGAGAGCTTTAAATCTGCGTTCTCCCGCCAACAGTTTATACTTTCCGCTTTCTTGCGTTGGTACAACAACAAGGTTGTGTAATAAGCCGTTACGCTTAATGTCTTCTGCCAATTCATCAATGTTTATCATTTGATAATCATTTTTTGGATTGCAAATTATGTCTGTCAGTGCGACGGTTTTATATTCGGCTTTATTGTGTAGGCTCGAAATCTTTGACGATATAGTGTTTTCCAAGGATTATTCCTCCCTTGTCCATTGGAGATATTTATATTACTATACCTACTTTTTTTGATTTCACCTCTTTTTTTGTTCGTGAAAACAACAAAAAACCTCCGGCTTGTATAGCCGGAGGAATTGCACTTAACGCAGGTAATTATATGCCGCATTCACACGCTGATTGTATAACTCATACGTGGAATTAACGCCATTGTAGATATTTCCGCTGGAAATCGAAACATTGTATCCAGCCTCTGCGTGGCAAAAGAACATAGATAAACATGTTGCCACATTTTTATTGGAGGTGAGTGTTTCGTAAACGGGATATGTATACCCGGCGTTTTGGCTATATACAGTTTTTAGTTCTTCAACGAAGAATTCGATTTGCCCGTATGCGGCGGTTGCATCCAATCCGTTGGCTGCACACCAGTTAAACAGGTCATTTCTTCTGGTTCCTGTCCACTGGAGTAGACCGTAACCACCATCATACGGATTTTCTGCAGTCGGTTGAAGTCCACTTTCCATGGACATACACCCCATAACTGCTGCCGTACCCGCATTTGTCAATCCAGCATCACGCAAAGCTTGATAAATCGTGTCGGTAGTGCTGTTGGAGTTGGTATCTGGTTTTTCGT
>OIBP01000834.1_pt1 | contig 10953 bp, 8 predicted proteins | sample 1581061 | NCBI WGS metagenome assembly OIBP01 (sample SAMEA3882514, study PRJEB24775) | human gut metagenome | biome: human-associated habitat; feature: intestine environment; material: feces | place: Netherlands | collected 2009/2010 | reverse complement strand
CATCGCCCATCGCGGGCCCGATTCGGAAGGGTATTTCAGCGACGGCCGCGCCGCCTTGGGCTTCCGGCGCCTGGCCATCATCGATCTGGCCGGTGCGAACCAGCCCCTCTATAACGAGAATCGCTCGCTCGTGCTCGTCTTCAACGGCGAAATCTACAACTACCAGGAACTACGCCGGCAGCTGATCGCCGCAGGTCACACCTTCTCCACCCAGGACGATGCGGAAGTGATGCTCCACGGGTTCGAGCAGTGGGGCGAAGGGGTGCTCGACCGTTTGCGCGGCATGTTCGCGTTCGCTCTGTATCGCCCAGCCACAGGAGAGCTTTTCTGCGCGCGCGACGCCTTCGGCATCAAGCCCCTCTACTATGCCGTGGAAGGCGAGCGCATCCTGTTCGGCTCCGAGATCAAGAGCCTGCTTGAGCACCCCGGCTTCCGCCGCGAGGTCAACGCCGAGGCCCTGCGCCCCTACCTGACCTTCCAGTACAGCGCCATGAACGAGACGTTCTTCAAGGGGACCTACAAGCTGCCCCCGGCCCACTGGTTCACCTACAGGGACGGCAAGATGCAGATCGAGCGCTACTGGGATGTCGATTTCCGCCATCCCACCACACTTTCCTACGAGGCTGCCGCCGATGAGATCGACGCCCGCGTGCGGGAGAGCGTGGCCGCCCACCGCATCAGCGACGTCAAGCTGGGCGCGTTCCTGTCCGGCGGTGTCGATTCCAGTTATATCACGGCCTGCCTGATGCCCGACGAGACCTTCTCCGTCGGCTTTGCAAGCCCCGACGGCACGCATAAATTTGACGAGACCACCGAGGCGGGCGAGCTGAGCCAGAAGCTCGGCATCAAGAACTACCGCGAGATGCTGACCAAGGAGCAGTGCCTGGACGCCTTTGCCGACATCCAGTACCACATGGACGAGCCTCAGTCCAACCCGTCCAGCGTGCCGCTCTACTTCCTGTGCCAGCTGGCGCGCCAGCATGTCACGGTGGTGCTGTCCGGCGAGGGCGCGGACGAGATCTACGCCGGTTACGAGTGGTACGCCGACACCCCGCTGATGCAGAAGTACAAGCACATCCCCGCGCCGCTGCGCCATCTGGCCAGCGATGCCAGCCAGCACCTGCCCTACTTCAAGGGGCACGACTTCATCATCAAGGGCAGTGGCCGCCCCGAGGACTGGTTCATCGGCCAGGCGCACGTCTTTGAGGAGAAGGATGCCTACGACATTCTGAAGCCTAAGTACCGCGTCGGCCCCACGGCCCGCGAGGTCGCCGCGCCGATCTATGACCGCGTCAAGGACTTGAGCGAGCTGGAAAAGAAGCAGTACCTCGATCTGAACCTCTGGCTGCCCGGCGATATTCTTTTGAAGGCCGACAAGATGAGCATGGCGCACAGTCTGGAGCTGCGCGTGCCCTATCTGGACCGCGAGGTCCTGCGCGAGGCCCAGACCTACCCCGACAGCTACAAGCTGCGCGGCGACACGAAGGCCGTGCTGCGCACCGCCGCCAACAAGACCCTGCCCGATGCCTGGGCCAACCGCACGAAGAAGGGCTTCCCCGTGCCGATTGCCAAGTGGCTCGAGGACCCGGCGTTTTCCGCCAAGGTACGCAAGAGCTTCATGAGCGATGTGGCGGCGGAGTACTTCGACCAGGACAAGCTCGTCGCCATGCTGGCCGACCCCAAGCACGAGCGCCGCAAGATCTGGACTGCCTACACCTTCCTGACCTGGCATGAGCAGTTCTTTGAGAAGTTTGATGCGTGAGCGGGAAAGCGATGCTTTCCAAATAAAAAATAAGAAATAATAAATAATAAATGCGGTGGACCGCGTCGCTGCGCTCCGCTCAAAAGAATCCCGTAGGGGCGCATTCCATATGCGCCCGCGAAAGTATGCGCCGCCGCAAACGGGTACGGGCGGATATAGAATCCGCCCCTACAAATTTCGTTTTCGACCAGCGGGAGAAAACTCCACAATATTTATTATTTCTTATTTATTCTTTATTATTTGAACAAAATCCTATTGAAAATTGGAGATGCACATAACCATGTCCGACATTATCCCTGTATTTCTTGGTGCAGACCTGAACTGCTACAACTTTGCCCGGGCGTTCCATGAGGCTTACGGCGTCGAGAGCTACGCCTATGGCCGCTACCCGATGGCTCCGACCAAGTATTCCAAAATCATCCACTTTACCACCGTGCCCGATATGGACAACGAGGACACGATGCTGCGCATTCTGCACGAATTTGCGGCACAGCATAAGGGCAAGCGGCTCTATCTGTTCGGCTGCACCGACGATTACGCCGCGATGATCATCCGCCGCAAGGCCGAGCTGACCGAGTATATTGCCCCCGGCCCTGCCGCCGACCTGTACGGCTCCATCCAGAAAAAGGCCGAGTTCTACGAGGTCTGCGAAAAGTTCGGCATCCCCTACCCCGACTCGAAAATCCTGACCGCACCTGTCGATGCCGCCGAGCTGACCGAGGATAAATTGGGCTTTGCTTACCCCATCATCGTCAAGCCATCGTCCAGCGTTGATTACTGGAAGCATCCGTTTGACACGATGAAGAAGGTCTACACCGCCGCCACCCCCGCCGAGGCCGCCGAGATCGTCAAAACGATCTATGCCAGCGGCTACCCGGACCGCATGGTCCTGCAGAAGATGGTGCCGGGCGGCGACGACCACATGCGCGTGCTGACGGCGTTCTCCGACGAGAACGGAAAGGTCCGCGCCATGTGCCTTGGCCACACGATGGTCGAGGAGCATACCCCCCACGGCCTGGGCAACCATGCCGCCATCGTCAGTGAGGACACGACCTCCCTGCCGCTGGTGGAGAACATCCGCAAGATGCTGGAGGCCTGCCGCTACACCGGTTTTTCCAACTTTGACATCAAGTACAGCGGCACCCCCGGCGACTACCGCGTGTTTGAGATCAACCTGCGCCAGGGCCGCAGCAACTACTATGTGACCGCCACCGGCATGAACATTGCCAAGCTGGTTGTGGAAAAGTGGAACGACGGCGGCACCGACTGCGTGCTGAACAAGAACGAGGTGTTCTGGCACCACGTCCCCGCGCAGGTGGCCTTCACCTACACTGAGGACAAGGACCTCGTCGCCCGCGCCAAGGCGCTGAAAGCGCAGGGCAAGGAGGCGTGCAGTCTGCTGTACAAGCCCGACCTGCTGTGGAACCCCGTGCGCTATGCCTGCGTGCTGGAGCAGCTGAGAAGGCAGTTCAAGAAGTTTAAGACGTATTACCCGGTACACAAATAATAAATAAAAAATAAGAAATAATAAATGTGGTGAATCGCGTCGCTGGCGCTCCGCTCAAAAAACGTAGGGGCGGATTCCATATCCGCCCGTGCCCGCTTGCGGCAAGGCAAACTTCCGCGGGCGCATATAGAATGCGCCCCTACGGATTTCGTTTTCGACCAAAGGGAGAAAACTCCACATTCTTTATTATTTATTATTTATTCTTTCTTATTTAAAAAGGACGTTATCATGAAGTTAAACGACCTTGTCCAACATATCTCCCACACAGGCGCCTCCGAAACGGACATCACCGCCATCACCTACGACTCCCGCAAGGCTTGCGCCGGCTCGCTGTTCGTCTGCCTTGTCGGTGCGTGGCTGGATGGGCATACCTACGCCGAAAGCGCCTATCAAAACGGCTGCCGTGCGTTTTTGGTGGAGCATAGGGTCGACCTGCCCGCGGACGCTGTGCAGATCGTCACCGACGACACCCGCGCGGCGCTGGCCGTCATCGGTGCGGATTTCTACGGCAACCCCGCCGACGAGCTACACCTCATCGGCATTACAGGCACAAAGGGCAAGACGACCACCGCCCTGCTGACCGCGGCCATCATGACCGAGGCCGGTCTGCCCTGCGCCTACATCGGCTCCAACGGCGTGGACATTGCGGGCGTACACGAGGCCACCGCCAACACAACGCCCGAGAGTCTCGAGCTGCACCGGCTGTTCCGCAAGATGCTGGATGCGGGCGTGCGCCACTGCGTACTGGAGGTCAGCAGCCAGGCGCTGCGCCACCACCGCGTGGACGGCGTGCCGTTTGAGGTCGTGGCCTTCACGAACCTGTCGGAGGATCACATCGGACCCGGCGAGCACCCCGATTTTGAGGACTACAAGTGCGCCAAGCGCCGCCTGTTTGCAGAATACAACGCCCACACGATGGTTTACAACGTGGATGACCCCTACAGTAATTTCATGCGCGAGGGCTTTAAAGGCGAACAGATCAGCTTTGGCATCCAGAATGCCGCCGACTATCACGGGCAGAATCTGGCACAGTACCGCAGCCAGACCGCCCTCGGCGTTGACTTTGACTGCGTACACGCGGGCGAAACGACCCACATCGAGGTCATGTCCCCCGGCACGTTCAGCGCTTCGGATGCGCTGTGCGCCGTCGCACTGTGCGGCGCGTTCGGCGTGACGCCTGCCCAAGCCGCCGCCACGCTGGCCCACACCCCCGTGCAGGGCCGCTTTGAAGTCGTCGAGGGTCTGCCCGGGCGCACCTTCATTGTGGACTACAGCCACAACGGGCTGGCCCTGACCAGTGCGCTGAAAACGCTGCGGGCGTACAATCCGCACCGTTTACTTTGTGTATTTGGGTCGGTGGGCGGCCGCACGCAGGTGCGCCGCAAGGAACTGGCCGACGCATCAAGCGCCTACGCTGACTATACGATCATCACGAGTGACAATCCCGACAATGAGCCGCCCGAGGACGTCATCCGCGACATTGCGGGCCACATGGCTCCCGGCGCACCCTACACCTGCATCACGGACCGCCGCGAGGCGATTTACGCCGCGGTGAAAATGGCCGAGCCCGGCGACATTGTGCTGTTCGCGGGCAAGGGGCACGAGGATTACCAGCTGATCAACGGCAAAAAGCTGCATTTCGTCGAGCGGGAGATCATTAAAGAGGCTTGCGCGGAGATAAGCAAATAAAACAGCGGCCCACACTTCGGGAAAAACGAAGCGTGGGCCGCTGCTGCGTTGTAGGGGCCGGGCATGCCCGGCGGACGGGTTCTGCCGGAAGGCTGCGGGCCGCACATGTGCGGCCCCTACAGGGCTGCAAACCAAGGATCTTACGCCCCCAACGTCTGGCGAAGCATCTCCAGACGCTCGTTCAGGAGCTTTTCGGGCTTGGTGAAAAGGCCCAGACCGTTGACATCCAGCGTGCATTCCACGCTGGTGGCGTCACCGCCGCCCAGCAGCAGCGCCGTAAAGGTGCCGCTGATCTTGCCCTTCTGGAAGTTGCAGCTCAGGCACCGGGGCTTTTCCTTGCGGGTAAAGACGATCTGAGTTTCGCTGCCGTCGGTGTTCTTTTCGGCAGCCTTCAGGCCGTCGTCGCTCTCCTCATAGCTGCTGACGTCCCTGCGCCAGCCGTTGAGGGTCGGCTTGGTCAGATACAGCCACACCTTGTTGGGGTCACAGGCATAATTTGCGGTTACTACACAGCTTTTCATGGTTTGGGTTCTCCTTATTTTTTCCCGCGTCCGAACAGGCTTTGCAGCAGACCTGCACGTTTGGGGCGCAGTGCCGCACGCTGCCGGGGTACGGGTTTTACAGCGGCCTTTACGGCTGCCGCCTTGGGCTTGGATTCTGCTTTTGGTTTCTCGGGCTTGTCCGTCTCCTGCACGAAGCCGTTCTGGAAATAGCCGAACATCGCCATCTGACTGTCCACCGGGGGCTGACCCTCGGCGGGGCGCACCTTCACATAGGTGCCGTCCGGCTGCATCTCGCGGGCATTGACGGTGTCGCGCAGCTGCAAATCAAGGATGCCGCGCAGCTTTTTGGCAATGGCCGGGTCATCCACGCGGACGCCGACCTCAACGCGGCGCTCGGTGTTGCGGGTCAGGAAGTCTCCGGACGCAATGTAAATGCGCATGGCCTCGCCGCTGCCGAAGCAGTAGATGCGGGAGTGCTCCAGATAGCGGCCCACCAGGCTGCGGATATGCACGTTCTCGGTGCGGCCCGGCACACCGGCACGCACGCAGCAGATGCCACGCACGATCATGTCCACACGGACACCCGCACAGCTGGCCTCGCTGATCTTGTCGATGATCTGCGGGTCGTTGATGGAGTTGTTTTTCAGGATGATGGACGCGGGCTTGCCCTGCATGGCCAGCGCGATCTGGCGGTCCATTTCCTCGAGCAGCACGGTCTTGAAGCGCAACGGTGCGACCAGCATCGTGTCTGCCTCGCTCGTCAGGCGCTGCAGGGCCATGTTGTTAAAGACGGCGCTGGCCTCCTCGCCGATCTCCTGCCGGGTCGTGATGAAGGACAGGTCGGTGTACAGCTCGCTTGTCTTTTCATTATAGTTGCCGGTGCCGATCTGCGTCAAGTACTTATATTGGCCGTTGACGCGGCTGGTGATAAGGGTCAGCTTGGAATGGACCTTGTAATCGTCAAAGCCGTAGAACACGGTGCAGCCCGCGTCCTCGAGCTGCTTGGACCAGTCGATGTTGTTCTGCTCGTCAAAGCGGGCGCGCAGCTCGACCATCGCGACGACCTCCTTGCCGTTCTCGGCAGCGGCGATCAGGGCGTTCACGATCTGGGAGTCGCTGGCCATGCGGTAGAGCGTCATTTTGATCGACACAACGTCGGGGTCAGCGCCCGCGCGCAGCAACATCTTGATAAACGGGCGGATGCTTTGGTACGGGTAGGCCAGCAGCACGTCATGCTTGCGGACCTCGGTGTACAGGTCGTACCCTGCCGGGGCCTGCATGGGCTTTGCCGCGGGATAGAACAGCGCCGTGTGGCCGCCGTCAGCGGAGATGCGCCCGGCCAGCTTGAACAGCGCACTGGAGTCGAGCGGCGACGTCTGGGTATAGCAGCGATCCGCGGGCACGACGAGCTTGTCCCGCAGGAATTTGACGATCTCCTGCGGGGCGTCCGGCCAGAATTGCAGGCGCACAGCCGCGAGCTTACGGCGCTTTTTCAGCAGCTCGCTCATGACATCGCGGAAGTCGACGTCGTGATCCATCATGCCCTCGTCCACCGTGATGTCCGCGTTGCGGGTCACGCGGAACAGGCACTGCTTCTGCACCGTGCTGGCGCTGAAAATCGTCGCGGCATAGTGGGCGATCAGCTCTTCCACAAAGGCAAAGCAGGTCGTCTCGCCGTCCTTGACAAAGAGCACCCGCTCAAACTGGCTGCTGACCGGCACGATGCCGTAGCTGATGCCCTCATTTTTGGAGTGGAGCTGGGCAATATAGTAAATGTCCTTGTTGTTCAGGAATGGGAACGGGTGGCGGGAATCGACGATCTGCGGGCTGAGCAGCGGCAGCAGCTCGCGCTGGAAGTAGGTTTTCCAGAAATGCTCCTGCGGCTTGGCGAGCTTGGCGAAGTCTACCTTTTTGTAGCCCTCCTGCGCCAGCGCCGAGACAAGGTGCTGGAAGTATTTATCGCATTTTGCCTGCAATTCCGCCACGCGCGGCGTGATGGCAGCGATCTGCTCCGCCGCCGTCATGTGGGTGACGTTGTCGGTCTTATTGTTTTTGAGCAGCGTCTGGTCGTAGAGCGAGCCGACACGGACCATGAAGAACTCGTCCATATTGCTGCCGAAGATGGCAGCAAACTTGATGCGTTCGCCCAGCGGCACGGTCTTTTCCTTGGCAAGGGCCAGCACGCGGCTGTCGAAGTCAAGCCAGCTGAGTTCACGGTTGATGAAGATGCTTTCCGGCTTTTTTTCCAAGTGTATCTCCTCCTAATGATTGGCAGCGGCCAGGCCCACCCAGCTTTCTGTCATGCGCAGGGATATGCCCTTGACCGCAGCGGCGTCCGCCAGCGTGGCAAACGGGCCGTGCGCCTCGCGGTAGGCTACGAGCGCAGCGGCCTTCCGGGGGCCAAGGCCCGGCAGGGCGGTCAGTTCCTCCGCCGTGGCCATGTTGATGTCGATGAGGGTCGGTGCCTCCGGCGCGGCAGTGTGTACCGCCGCCGGGACATACGCAGCGGCAGGGCGCTGCGGCTGCCAGACCGGAGCAATGAGGAACAGCGCCCCCGCCGCGATGAGCACCGCGGCCAGCACGGTCAGCACTGCCAATCTGCGCGTGGTCTGCATGGCCGATTCCTCACTTTCCGCCTGTTGAATTTTAATTATAGCATAGTATCCCAAAAAATGCAGCCGATTTTGCGGAATTTTACACAAAATATACGATTTGCAGACATCAGCGGCGGCGCGCGCCGGGCAGCGGCCCGGCATCGACCATGATGACGTCGGTGCCGATGGTGCGGATGCTCTCCCACGGGAGGATCAGGTCATCGTCGCAGCCCAGCAGGCCGAAGCAGTGCGCCCGCCCGCGCAGAATGACCGATTGCAGCTGGCCGCCGTGCTCGTCAAAGACCACATCGTCGATGCGGCCCAGGTTCTCCCCGGTTTTCAGCTGGATGACGTCCTTGGCTGACAGATCGCGCAGGGTCATGGCGTGCCTCCCTTTCCGGTATTTCCGGTCTATTCTATGCCGGGAAAGTGAAATTGTTGCCTTGCCCTATCGCCCCGGGGCGTGTATAATAAATAAAACACACACTGCCCCGCAGGGAGGTTTTTATGTACAAGAATATTATTTTTGATTTCGGCGGCGTTGTCGTCAATTTTAATCCCAAGGATTTTCTGATGGACCACTTCATGAACCGCCGCGCCGAGGAGGAGACCTACGACATCGTCTTTGGCAGCCAGGAGTGGCAGGATCTGGACCGCGGCATCATCACCCGCGAGGAAGCCAATAAGATCATGCTGGAGAAGGCCGCCCACGCCAACCGCGTGTTTGAGGTGCAGACCTGCCTTGACGAGTGGTTCACGATGCTGGAAACCAATAAGACCACCGTGCAGATCATGCGCAAGCTGAAGGCCGCCGGGTACCGCCTGTACTACCTGACGAACATCCCGACGGACGTTATGGACGAGCTGCGCCAGCGGGAGTGGTTCTCGCTGTTTGACGGCGGCATTGCCTCGTGCGATGTACACCTGTGCAAGCCCGAGCCGGAGATTTTTACAACGCTGATGCAGACCTGCCACCTGGCCTACGATGAGTCGATTTTTGTTGACGACAACAAGGCCAACGCCCAGGCTGCGTACAATCTGGGGATCACCGGCATTTTGTACAAGAACCCGAAGTCCTTCACCCGCGCACTGGGAGCCTGCGGGATCGAGGTGGAATAGCAGAATGTAAAATGGCAGTCCGGATGGGCTGCCGTTTTTGTGTGCAGAGAATGCAGGGGCGAGCATTGTTCGCCTGCAGGTCATGTGCGGCAGTGGCCAAGTTCCCGGGCGGATATGGAATCCGCCCCTACGTTGTAGGGGTCGATGCTCGCCATCGACCCGGAAGATCCGTACTGCCGCAAGGCTTCAGCGGGCGAACAATGTTCGCCCCTACAAAGCATTTTTGATAATTAAAGCTCAGTTCGCGCAGATCTGTTCCTTGATATGGTTGAGCGCGGCCTTTTCCAGGCGGCTGACCTGGGCCTGGCTGATGCCGATTTCCTTTGCCACCTGCGTCTGGGTCTTGCCGTTCAGATAGCGCAGGGCAATGATGCGGCGCTCCCGCGGTGTGAGTGCCCTGACCGTGTCGCGGAACATCATGTCGCTGATCCAGCTTTCCTCGCCTGTGGCGTCGCGCAGCTGATCCAAAAGGGCAAAGCTGTCCTCGCCGTCGGAGTAGACCGGCTCATACAGACTCGTCGGCGTTACAGCGGATTCCAGCGCCATAGCGACGTTCTCCGGGCTCTGGCCGACACGGGCGGCGATTTCGGAGAGCTTCGGCTCGCGCCCGTTCTGCTTTTGCAGCTCCTCCCGCGCCTGCATCGAATGGTAGGCCAGGTCGCGGATGGAGCGGCTGACCCGCACGGCGTTGTTGTCCCGCAGGTAGCGCTTGACCTCGCCGACGATCATCGGCACGCCGTAGGTCGAGAACCGCACGTTCTGTGCCGGGTCAAAGTTGTCGATGGCCTTGATGAGCCCGATACACCCGACCTGAAACAGGTCGTCCATGTTCTCGCCGCGGCCCGCAAACCGCTGTACAACGCTTAACACCAGCCGCAGGTTGCCCTGCACCATCTCCTGCCGGGCCTGCCTGTCCCCCGCCCGGGCCGCCTTGATGAGGCGGCTTTTTTCGGCCTCGCTCAACACGGGCAGACGCGCCGTATCCACACCGCAGAGCTCTACTTTTCCTGCATACATCCTGCTGACCCCCAGTTTTTATTTACCGGGAGTATGGGCGGGTATGCACGGCGGCAAACCGGTAAATTTTGCACACGGCGCATCGCCGCGGCATAGCATACGGAAAAGGAGGGATTTTTATGGTAGATTCCCTGTGGTTTGTCCTTGCGCTGGTGCTGCTGGCCGTGGTGTCGGTGGCGCTGGTGCTTGTGCTGGTCCTGCGACGGGAGGAGGCGCACTGCGGACGCGAGACCCGCACCGAGTATCTACAGCCCAACTATGGGGAGATCGGCGGGTTCCGCGTCTCGTCCGCGCCCAGCAATGAAAGCATCATTCCCTACCGCTACTGGCTCATTGAGGGGCAGGTCTCGGAGATCGACTACGACATTGTGCCGGGCCGCCGCATGAGCCTGCGCACGGCCAGGACCGGGCAGATGCTTTACCCCGTCGGCTTTTTTGACCTGGCATTTGAGGATGTACAGCAGTACGACATTGACGGTGTCACCGTGACCCAGCGCCAGAACGCCGGGCGCATCACCGGTATATCGTGGACGCGGGAGGGGTACGAGTACCTGCTGTACTCTTTGCAGCCCGAGATGAACATGATCGCCGGGCTGGCGGTGGAGTTTGTGACGAATACCCGGGCGGAGGCGGTGGCGTAAAAGGCATTGCCCTGTAGAGGCCGCACATGTGCGGCCCGCGGCTTTCCGGGGACTCCTGCTGACGGGCAGGCCGCGGGCCGGGCATGCCCGGCCCCTACGAAGCTGCAGATTTTTTAGGGCA
>OIBP01000815.1_pt1 | contig 11190 bp, 10 predicted proteins | sample 1581061 | NCBI WGS metagenome assembly OIBP01 (sample SAMEA3882514, study PRJEB24775) | human gut metagenome | biome: human-associated habitat; feature: intestine environment; material: feces | place: Netherlands | collected 2009/2010 | reverse complement strand
TCTGCCGCACCTCGCTCGCCGTATCGGCACTTAGAATTATGCGGTATTGCCCTAAGCTTCAAGATTTTTCCAAAACTTTTGATCTTTTTGCGCCCAAACCACCACACAGGCTGCCCCGTACCGCTGCAAAAGGGGTACCGGGCAGCTTTTACTTTGAAAACTCCGGCCACTGGCTTTTCTCGCTTTTGGCCGTTCCTAATATTCAGGATACAGCCGGAATAAAAAAGCTTTCGGCTTTCCGCTGTATGCCGGCACATGATGGTGCCTTTTCCGCTGATCCCTTTGCATCGCTCTCCCCTGCCCTGCTTATCCGTCAGGGGCAAAACAAAAGCGGCTGCCTGTTGGCAGCCGCCGGGGGTTGTGGTTTTGTGCTGTAACATTTTTAGCCTTATTTTTCCGGTTTGTTTACCCGCTTGAAATATTGGCGGTACTGCTGGGGCGAAAGCCCTGTGGCATCTTTGAACACCCGCCGGAAATGCGCGCTTGTCATAAAGCCTGTCTTTTCCGCCACGCTGGAAATGCTTTCGTTGGTCTTTTCGATCATGTTCTGCGCCGCTTTGATGCGTACGCCGTTGATGTATTCGATCAGGCTCAGGTTGATGGTCTTTTTGAACAGACGGCTGAGGTAATACGGGCTGATGTAAAACTGGTTGGCAATGCTTGTCAGGGTCAGCTTCTCGGCGTAATGCTCCGCAATATAGCCTTGGATCTGACTGACGATGCGGTTGGTCACCCGGCCGCTGTCGCCCCCCAGCTCATGCTGGTTTTCGCACATCTTTTTCAGCTGCAACAGCAGCGTGGCCAGCAGCATTTTGCGGGTCACAGCGCTTTCGGGGTTGTTTTCGTCCTGCATCTGGATCAGCTGCTGCAGGATGGAGTAGATATAGTTCTGCTGCTTAACCGTGATGTTGCTCAGCAGGTGGTTGTTCTCCTCGCTCATAAAGCTGAACAGGTCAATCTCCGGGAAAGCCCCGCTGATCTCCTGCAGATACTCGCGGCTGAAATTGCACACAATGCGGCTGGTGGGGCCATCCCCTACCGAACCAGTCTTGTGGATCTGGTTTTCCCCAATCAGGATCACATTGCCTGCATTGACGATATAGGCGGAATCCTCAATAAAATAGCGCCGCGCGCCTTCCACTTCATAATACAGTTCATATTTGTGGTGTGTGTGGAAACTTCCCATATCGTAGCTATGCTCGCGGTCGATCATATCGATATAAAAGTCCACATGGGGGGAATAGGTATATTCCTTGACCATCCTGTTCAAACCTCCCGCCACGCCCCGCCCAAGCATTTTTGCCAGTTTTAGGGCAGAACGCGCTTCAATTTTGTTGATTTATTTCATATTAACACATTTCTTGTTGAATTTCAAAACTTTTTTCATCTTTTATGGAGGAAATTATCGTATGAAACTCGCTCTCGTTCGTGCCTGTACCCGCAGCGCCTGTTTTGAGCTGCAAAACAACACCTGCTATACCGCCCCTGCCCCGTTCCGGGTTCAGCTGAACGGCCAGACTGTGCTGGAAGCCTGCTGCACCAACGTGTTCAGCGTGTTCAGCCTGGAACCCGGCAAAACCTACCACCTGGAAGTGCTTGCCACTGATGGCGATACCGGTATACTGGACTTTGCCACCGCGGCGGAAAGCTTTTTTGTAGATGCTTCCCGCTATGGCCTGGTGAATGACGGCGTGACCGACAACACCGCCTTTTTGCAGGCTGCGCTTTCCACCTGCCCGCCGGGCGGCACGGTGTATGTGCCCGCCGGTACTTACCGCACCCAGAGCCTGTTTTTGTGCAGCAACACCACCCTGTACCTGGAAAAAGGCTGCACCCTGCTGGGCGGCACCGACCGCCGCGAATATCCCATCCTGCCTGGTGTGCTGCCCTGCGCCGATGAACAGCACGAAGCCTATCTCGGCGGCTGGGAGGGAAACCCGCTGGACTGCTTTGCCGGTTTGATCAATGTCATCAATGCCGAAAATGTGACCATCACCGGCGAAGGCTGCATCAACGCCAACGCCGACAACGGCGACTGGTACCAGCACATCAAGGTGAAACTTATCGCCTGGCGGCCGCGGCTCTTCTTTACCAGCAAAGCCAAGAATGTGACCCTACACGGTGTGGAGGTGTGCAACAGCTTCTCCTGGACCATCCACCCCACCTACTCAGACGGGGTGAATATCCTGCAGCTGCAGATCCACAACCGTGCCGACAGCCCCAACACCGACGGCATTGACCCCGAAAGCTGCAAGAATGTGAACATCATCGGTGATTACATCCATGTTGGCGATGACTGCATCGCCCTCAAGTCCGGCAAACTCTTCCTTGGCACTGTGATGCATACCCCCTGCGAAAATGTGACCATCCGCAACTGCAACCTGAACCGCGGCCATGGCGGCCTGGTTATTGGCAGCGAGATGAGCGGCGGCGTGAAAAATGTGGTGATGACCCAGTGCCTGATGGACCACACCGACCGCGGCCTGCGCATCAAGACCCGCCGCGGTCGCGGCAAGAACGCCGTGATCGACGGGCTGGTGTTCCGCAACGTGGAAATGCGCCATGTGCTGACCCCATTCGTCATCAACATGTTCTACTTCTGTGACCCGGACGGCAAGAGCGACTATGTGCAGAGCCATGAACCCCTGCCGCTGGACGATGCTACCCCCCGCCTGGGCAGCCTGACGATGGAAAATATCACCGCCACCGACGCCGAGTATGCAGGCTGCTGGTTCAGCGGTCTGCCGGAGCAGCCGGTTGAAAAAGTGGAGATGAACAATGTCAGCATCTCCTTTGCCGAAAACGCCGGGGCTGGCCACGCCGCCATGATGTGCGGTGCCGCCGAATGCAGCAAGCTGGCGATCTGGGCCGAAAACGTGAAGGAGATTCACTTCCACAATGTCAAACTGGAAGGCTATGCAGGCGAACGCCTGAACTTTATCAACGTTGGCAGCTTTAAGGAGGATTAAGCCATGACCCATGAAGAGATTTTGACCACCCTGGGCAATTATGTGGATTATCTGATTGCCGGCAGCTCTGCCGAAGCCCCACTGTGGAACATTGAAAAGGTGCGCAGCGGCAAGCCCAATAAATGGAACTATGTGGACGGCTGCATGATCACCGCCTGCCTGAGCCTGTACAAGACCACCGGGGATGAAAAGTTCCTGAAGTTCTCCCGTGATTTTGTAGACTACTTTGTCAAGGATGGCGGCGAGATCTACACCTTTGACGCCAACGAGCATAACCTGGACAACATCAACCAGGGCAAAAACCTGTTTTCCCTAGTTGATTTGACCGGCGAACAGCGCTACCGGGATGCCATCAACACCATCCGCGCCCAGCTGGACACCCAGCCCCGCACCAAGGATGGCAATTTCTGGCACAAAGCCATCTACCCGTGGCAGGTTTGGCTGGACGGCACCTATATGGCGCAGCCATTCTACATGGAATACGAGACCCGCTACAACGGCATGAAGGGCTGCCAGGACAGTTATAAGCAGTTCATGAACATCAAAAAGTACATGCGAGACCCCAAAACCGGCCTGTACTACCACGGCTATGATGAAAGCCGCCAGATGTACTGGGCCGATCCTGTAACAGGCTGCAGCGCAAACTTCTGGCTGCGCGCCATGGGCTGGTTCCTGGTTGCCATGGTGGATGTTCTGGAGCGCATGGACGAGCAGATGTATTACGAATACCGCGCCATCATGGCCATGTTCAAGGAAGCAGTGGAGGCCATGATCCAGTTCCAGGACGCCGAGACCGGCATGTTCTGGCAGGTCATTGATAAAGCCGGCGTACCGGGCAACTATCTGGAAACCTCCGGCAGCTCCCTGTTCGCTTACGCCGTGCTCAAAGGCGTGCGGCTGGGCTACCTGCCCAAGCGGTTCCGCGCTTACGGCGAAAAGGCATTCTATGGCACCTGTGACAAATACCTGGGCGTGAACGATAAGGGCGAGCTGCAACTGTCCGGCATCTGCCTGGTAGCCGGTTTGGGCGGCGCCACCCGCCGCGATGGCAGCCTGGAATACTATTTCAGCGAGCCGGTTGTGGAAAACGACGCCAAGGGCGTTGCCCCCCTGCTGCTGGCCTATACCGAAATGATCATCCAGTAAGGAGGTTCCGCTGTTATGGCCATATTTACCGTTGGTGCCCGCCTGCATGATTACGGTAAGGGCACGCCCGATGAGCTGTTTGGCAAGGTTTCCGCAGACGGGTTTGCCTGCGTGCAGCTGGCCTACAAAAAATGCGTGCCCGGCATTGCCAGCTATGCGGACGTTACCCCGCAGCTGGTGCAGAACACGCTGGAAGCGCAAAAGAAGCACAACATCGCTGTTGCCGTGCTGGGCACCTATGTGGAGCTTGCCATCGCGGACGAAGTGCAGCGCAGCGCCAACGCAGCGGATTTCAAAAGCCAGCTGGCCGTGTGCAAGGCGCTGAACGCGGGCTGCGTTGGCACCGAGACTACCGGCATGCACAAGCAGCCCGCCGGCACCACCCGCGAGCGAGCCCAATATATGCTCTGCAAAAGCCTGGAAACCATTCTGCCGGAAGCCGAGCGCCTTGGCGTGACCGTTGCCATTGAGCCCGTTGTTGGCGACAGCACCAACACCCCGCAGGCAGCGCGGCACATCCTGGATATGATGCAAAGCCCCGCGCTGGGGGTCATCCTGGACATGAGCAACCTGGTCAGCTTTGAGGGCAAGGACAACCAGCAGCCCCTGTGGGACGCCATGGGCGAGCTGCTTGGGGACAAGATCAAGGCCGTACACTTTAAGGGCAAGAACTTTGCGCCGGACGGCACCATGCTGCACACCAGCCTGGAAGATTCCTGCACCGATTACGCCGGTGCCTTTGCCATGCTGCGCACCCTGCCGCAGCCGTTGCCCGTTCTGCGCGAGGAAGCCGTGCCCGCCCGCGCTGCCGGCGATATTGCTTTTATCAAACAGTTTTTCTAAGGTGTAATGCCGCTTCTTTTTGCCCCACCGGACCGGAGTATTTGCACTGATACCATGGAAGCCTTTTGTGAAAGGAACCGATTCAATATGGAACGCAAGCTTGTAACCGTTGCCGTGGATGGCAGCGCTGAATTTATCACCCTGACCGCCGCTGCTGCCGCGCAGGACCCCGCCCAGCCGCTTCACTTTGTGCTGGGGGCCGGGACCTATTATGAACGCCCGTTTTTGGAACTGGCGGATTACATCATCACCGGTGCCGGGATGGGGCAGACCGTGATCTCCGCCGGGGCCGCCGGGCGCGACCCCTGGCCCGGCGAGGAGCGCACCGGTACCTTTCGCAGCCAGACGCTTTTCCTTGGCGGCGGCAGCGCCCGGCTGGAGCACCTGACCGTGGAAAACACCGCCGGTGATGGTGCGGACCGCGGCCAGGCGCTGGCGGTATATGCCGATGCCAGCCGTGTGTGCATGGTGGATGTTTCCCTGCACGGCAACCAGGATACGCTCTTCACCGCTCCCCTGCCGCTGGCCGTGCGCCAGAAAAACGGCTTCCGCGGTCCGCGGGAGAACACGCCCCGGCTGGACACCAAACAATACTACCGTGACTGCGAGATTTCCGGCAACATTGATTTCATTTTCGGCGGGGCCAACGCGGTGTTTGACCATTGCCGCATTGTGCCCGTTGCCCACCGCGGCGTTACCAGCTATATTGCCGCCGCCAGCACGCCGCAGGGCAAGCCGGGCTACCTGTTTGCCAACTGCACCGTGCAGGGCAACAGCCCCGCAGGCAGTGTCTATCTGGGCCGCCCGTGGCGGCAGTATGCCCGCGTGTACTGGCTGGACTGCGATTTAAGCGATGAGATCATCCCCCTTGGGTGGGACAACTGGTCTGACCCCGCCAACGAGGAAACCGTTCACTTTGGCGAGTACGGCTCCAAAGGCCCCGGTGCCCCCAAAGCAAGCCCCGCCCGCGCCGGTTACGCCGCCCTGAATGATGAAGCCTCCGCCCAGGAAATGCGCGCCATGCTGGCTGAATTCCGGGCCGGCTTCGGTGCAGAAGCGTAACAAGCTCTTTGCGGAGCCGCCAATTATAACATTCCACCTCCTAAAAAAGCAGCAAGCCCGCACCGCGCCCCTGTATGCGCCTGCGGGCTTGCTGCTGTCATACCGCCGCTTTGATTCCAGAAAGGATTTTTTAATGAGCTATACCAAACCGGACCTTCTGCAGGACCTGGCTGATATGGGCCTGACCGGGCAGGAAACCATTCTGATCCATTCTTCCATGAAGTCCATCGGCCCGGTGGACGGCGGTGCCGATACTGTGCTGGATCGTCCCCTACAAATTATCTTTTAGGTGCACAACGAATGATTTTATGTTTCTCCGCGGCGGGGTGAGAGCATCCCGCCCTACTGGTATTTTAGAAGGTTAGCCGCGCAGAATAAAATGTTCTGTAGAGGATGGTCTTGACCGTTCCGGGGCCTTGTCCAAATCTGGCATAATGAGATTTGTGATCGGGCCCGTCCGGCGGCCAGAGGGCTGGCCGCCCCACTTTCCCCTACCGCCCTGCTACCCACACTCAGGATATAACAACAGCCCCGGCTCTGCAAACGCAGAACCGGGGCTGTAATACTTAAATGATACCTATGTACCTTATTTACCGCCCATGAAAGCCGGCAGAGGTTTGCCCTCTTTGAGCCACTGGTGGTATTCGGCGGTGGCGGCAAATTCCACGTCACCGGCGGAGTTCAGCGCAGTCTCAACGGAGTCCTGAATAACGCCAATGATGAAGCCAACGCCGACGACCTGCATGGCAATATCATTGGAAATGCCAAACAGCGAGCAGGCCATGGGGATGAGCAGCAGCGAACCGCCCGCAACACCAGAAGCGCCGCATGCGCCCAAAGCCGACATGATGGACAGCAGGATGGCGGCAGGCACGGAGACCTGCATGCCCAGCGTGTTGGCGGCAGCCAGCGTCATGATGGTGATGGTAATGGCAGCGCCGTCCATATTGATGGTTGCGCCCAGCGGGATGGAGACGGAGTAAATATCCTTATCCAGGCTCAGCTTTTCGCACAGAGACATGTTGACCGGGATGTTGGCGGCGGAGCTGCGGGTGAAGAAAGCGGTCAAGCCGCTTTCACGCAGGCAGCGGAACACCAGTGGGTAGGGGTTGCGGTGCAGGTAGATAAAGATGATGAACGGGTTGATCACCAGCGCCATCAGCAACATGGTGCCCACCAGCAGCAGCAACAGGCGCCCGTACTGGGTAAAGATGGACAGGCCGTTGTCCGACACGTTGGTAAACACCAGGCCCATAATGCCAAACGGCGCCAGGTTGATGATCCACCGCACAATGGTAGAAATTGCATCCGCCGTGTTGGCCATAAAGTTCTTGGTGGTATCGCTGCCCAGCTTTTTCATGGCAAGGCCGAACAGGCAGGCCCACATCAGGATGCCGATATAGTTGCCGTTCATGATGGAAGCAACCGGGTTAGAAACAATGTTGGAAAGCAGGGTGTGCATCACATCACCCAGGCCCTGGGGCACCACATCCGCCGTGGCAGCTTCCGCCAGAACCAGCGTCTGCGGGAACAGCTTGCTGGTCACAACGCTGAGCGCAGCCGCCACAAAGGTGGTGAGCATGTACAGCCAGACCACCGTACCAAAGCGGCGGTCCAGCTTGGAGGAGCCCTGCGCCAGTGCACTGGCAACAATAACAAACACCAGCACCGGTGCAACACCTTTCAGCGCACCGACAAACAGGTTGCCGAATTCTTCGATCCATGCAGCACCGGGGCAAATCAAAGCCAGCACCGAACCGACCACCAGGCCGATTGCAATGCGCAGGATCAGGCTGGTGGAGTTGTACTTGGCAGCCAGCGTTTTGGCCGCTTTTGTGAGTTGATTCATAACGATTCCTCTTCCCTATTTTAATTGGGTTTGGCAGATGTTCCGCACCTGCCCATTCCGCCGCCGCCCGCACAAACGGTTTCGCGGAATGTTTTCCATTATACCGCAATCGTTCAAGATTGCAAGAGGGCGGACAGATGTACTCTGTGGAAAAACAATCTATTTTATCGTTGATACGAAGTAAAAAATATTTAAAAAATGTTTTTGTGGACAATATATCTGTGTTCCGTCCGTGGACATTTCGTTGTATGAAAGAGGGCAGCATACGAATACACTGCCCTTTTATCTTGCTTTATTGGCAACACGGTTTAGAGCCAGATTCAGGGCCACAGGGAAACGCAGGCATATGGAAATTCGCCTGACAGCTTGTGGTAAACCTTCATATGGCCTTTTTTCCTCACTGATACCGGAGCGGTAATCATCTCTCTGCTTTTGGCAGGGCAATAAACAACTTAAAAGCCAAGACAAAGAAAAAGAGCCTCAAGCCAAAGCTTGAAGCTCTTTGGTGCGGTTGTGGAGAGCTAAAACGAACTTTTCTGCATCCTGTGGAGATGCCTCAAAATCCGAGGATTCGGGAGAATCCCCCGGACTTTCGGGAGAATCTTCCGCGCCGATGGGAATATCTACCGGCATTTTTCCGCCTGTCGGGTCGAAGGTGATCTTGAAGTGGTCGTCATAAAGGTCAGCCCGGACAAGGAATGTATCGAACAGGGCGGCCAGATACTTTTTGTTGTTCACATCGCCCGTGCGGTAAATGTCCAGCAGGCTGACGAAATCCTCCCGGTTGATGGGAACCATCTCGGCCTTGGCCGTGTCGATTTTGGCAAGCAGCTGGCCGTGCTCCTGCTCCAGCGCCAGCAAGCGGGCTTTCGTAGTGTCTGTGATGATGCCCATTTCAATCGCCTTCATAATGTTGGCAGTTGAGGTCTCGTTGGAATAAAGCTGCTGCTGCAAGCTTTGCAAGCGGTATTTGATTTCCGTGCGGGCGTTATAGGCCATCGTTTCATCCGCCATCATCTGGATGTTTTCATCGGTGAGCAGCTGCTGCTGGATAGCGATAGCCACGGCCTTTTCAATCTGGTCGCGGCGGACGGCCTTCTTATCGCAGCTGTGGTCAGTGCGGCGCTTCTGGCAGGTGTAGTAATAGTGCATGGCCCCGGTCTTGCTGGTGCCAGCAATGCCCGTCATGGGGCTGCCGCAGTGGCCGCAGTACAGCTTCCCGGTCAGCAGGTATTCTTCATAGCCGCTGCGCTTACGGCGACCCTGCGGATTCTTCTTCACTTTCAATACCTCCTGCACTTTGTAAAAAAGCTCGTCCGATACGATACGCGGCATACCTCCCTCAACGCGGATATCACGGTAAATGTAGATACCCCTGTACCGCTCATTGCGGCAGATCGTGTGAAAGCTGCTGCGCCCCCACTCTGCCCCTTTCTTGGTCTTGATGCCCCGGCGGTTCAGATCGCGGGCTATGTCGATGAACGGCTCATAGCACGACACCCGGGTAAAGATTTCTTGCACGATGGCTGCCTCTGCTTCATCCAGCACGACCTTTTGATCTTTGCCGGTCTTGTAGCCAAGCGGCAGGCTGCCGTTGGACATGCACTTACTGGCGTTGTCCATCAGGCCGCGCGAGATGTCCTCGGCCATGTTCTCTGAATAGAACTGATTGACATTCATCATGTTCCGCAGGGCAAAGCGCCCGGCGGCAGTGTCGTCAAAATCTTCCTCGGCGTAGATGGTGCGGATACCATTACTGCGCAGCTGCTCCTCGTTCATCATGGCTTGCAGCATATTCCGGCCCATGCGGTTGGACTTCCATGCAAGGACCACATCAAACTGCCGCAGACTGGCATCTTTCATCATCCGCTGGAAATTCGGGCGGCGGTCCGTTTTGCCGCTGATGGCGCGGTCAGCATATATTTCAATGACGGTCACGCCCTCGCGGGCGGCCAGTTCCCGGCACTTCTCCACCTGCTGCTCAATGGAGCAATCGCGCTGGTTGGCACTGGAATACCGGGCATAGATGACGGCACGGGCTGCGGAATTAGTGTTGATTCGCTTTTTCATGCCGTCACGCTCCTTTCGGTTTTACAGGCCAAGCAACTGCTTCTTCTTTGCCTCAAATTCTTCCTGTGAAATGATACCATCATCCAGCAGGCCCTTGTACTTGCGGATTTCATCAGCTGCAGACGGCTTTTGTTCAATAACCTGTGGCGCAGGCTGCGGTGCAACTGCCGGCGCGGGTGCCTTTGCCGTCCAGTTGGAGATATAATCGCGGATTTTGTAGGCTGTCGGAAGTTCCGTTGCACTGCAACCATACACATGATTGCCGCCGCCGACTGCACTGCTGACGCCGTAGCCAAGATTGATATTTGCGGTGGCTGCCTGAGCTGTCGCAATGCGTATTCTGTTGGGACCAATGCTGTGTTCCTCTATCGTAAAGGACAACACATTCTGCAGAGGGATACTCTCATGCATTTTATCCCATTTGATATCCAGATAGTTTGCATGAAGCTGGATAAGGCCGCTTACGATGGCAAGGGTGTACAGCACTTCATCGGTAGGCTTTTCAAGCTCTTCAGGTTTGATTCCCTTTGCCGCAGCTTCCATTGCCATCTTGCGCTTATATTCTTTCCGGTGCTGCTCGATGGCCTCGTCCCGGAGCTGCATTGCGCACAGTTCGCAATAGCCCTCTTGGTTTACATGAAAGAACAGACCGCTTTTACCACATCTTCTACAACGTGCCATGATAATGCCTCCTGTTTATTTTTGCGTCCTTTTGGGATATTCTTGCATTTTCATGCAAAAACCGTGTGCCTGTGATATAATGCGGATATGCCGGCAATATTTTTGGGAATGGAGTGAAGTGGTATGAACCCCGATGAGTTGAAGGAACTCACTATGCTATTGTCCGGCCTGTCCTACGATGACAAAATCGCGTTCAGGGATTTTCTGATTTCGTTGAAAGGTAGCGCAGATAATTCAGCGCCTCTTTCTTCTGATCGGCTGTCAGACCCATAAACAATTTGATAATTTCTGCATTTAGGCTGTCCTCTTCACTGGGGGCAGCCTTTTTTGCTTCTTCGGCTTCTTCATCCCAGCCCATGATGTAGGACGGCGTTGTATCAAGTGCATCCGCGATAGCCTTTATCTTGGACTGGGTAAGATTACGAAAATCCAGTTCGATTTTATTGATTGATGTTTTCGACTTGTAACCAATCCGTTTAGCCAGTTCTTCTTGAGATAGCCCAAGTTCCTCTCTGCGAAGTTTTACTCTTTGCCCGATGGTCATTATTCTATCTCCTTCTGAAATCTTAT
>OIBP01000813.1_pt1 | contig 11220 bp, 9 predicted proteins | sample 1581061 | NCBI WGS metagenome assembly OIBP01 (sample SAMEA3882514, study PRJEB24775) | human gut metagenome | biome: human-associated habitat; feature: intestine environment; material: feces | place: Netherlands | collected 2009/2010 | reverse complement strand
CTCCTCGTCTGGGTTTTGTGTTTTTCTTCCAGTTCATCATAAATACGGTTCTTTTCCGTTAGTTCGTATAGCTCCTTCTGCACAAGATAAGCATCCTTTAATTTCTTTTTGTTATTCTCTCTTTTTCTTTTATTCTCATCAAGCTGCTTGCGAAGCTTGGTAAGGTGCTGCAAGTTATCTCCCCAGATGACAAAACCATCTTTGATTGGTGCCGAAGAGATGCGCATTCCATCCGGATAAACGATACTCTCCCCATCTTTTGGACATACCATATCCTCTCCTGCTGTGCGGGAACGAAGCAAAATCCGCCCATTTTGATCTGCAATGCAGGAGGCAAGCGTTGTCGCCTCATATAACTCGACATACCCTGTGTTTGACTGTATCATACGGCAATGGATACAGCTTTCGTATATTGCAGCATAAAAGAGACAAAACATTACATTCATATCTCCAAAAACATCTCGGATGACCTGAAATCCCAAAAGATAAAGTGCTCCATACAAGAGCATCACGCAGCTCAAAACAAAAGGCATCATTCTCCGCTTTCCAATACTTGGAAGCCGTGTCTTTTTCAGCAGCTGAAATACTGAAAAAAATACACAGCCTATCGTCCATCCAACACTCACAAAATAAAGCGGACGATGGAAAAAGACTTTGTTATCCGGCACCCCCGGAATTCCGCTCGCAAACGAAAATACTTGCTGGTGGAAATCATTTGTGATAACAGCCAGAAACAATGCTGTCGGAATCAGCGATAACAACCAGCTTTTTCTGGAAAGCTGATAATCTTCGGATTTTCCCAGAAAAATTGCAGTATATGCACCAAGCAGCGGAATAAAAAGAATCGGCAGGTAATAAAGATACCACAAATAACGTGCCACGGTCAGATCTGTAACCACCTCATATTTCAAAGTACGCAAAGTCAACCAGATAAGCATCAGAACATCCATCAAGCGAAGACAGTGCAGCACCGGTTTCTGAATAATCCGCTGATCCAGAGAATACCCCCACAAGACAAATAATAATAAATACAATGCGGCACGCACATAGCTTGGATAGTTTCCTCCTATATCAAACCATGCCAGCAGCCGGCAGGAATATGCTGCTATGATTATCGCAAAAACAAAAAACATCAAATAAAGCTGTCTGGTGTTCCTTTTCACGAGTTCCTCCCTCTTGCCCGGCTCATCACCTCCGGGCATTTTTATCACCTATAGTATAGTATAAGCTTCCTTTTGGCGCAACTGCTTCCCCCGGATTAAAAAAAGTCTCGCAATCCGCTATACAAGCGGCTTGCGGGACTTTTTTCTCCAAAAGCTGTCAAAAGCAGGAGTATAGCACATGTCCCTTGATACCGTCAACGCAAAAATCACATCTCCGCCCCTTCAGGACACCATACCACCGAGCATTCCGCCTGCCCCACAGAGGATCCAGGCGATCATCATCTGCATTCCACCCTGCACGCTCCGGTAGATCCCTGCTGAAATTGCAAGCAGGAGCAGAAAATAGAGCATTCCAAGCATAAATCCCCTCAGGAATTTCCTTGTCTTCCCCATTTTTCCCATGGCAAATCCACCGGCAAATGTGGAAATTATGTAAACCGCAAGGATCCCGATCCGGACTGTTTTCTCGCTTAAGTCAAACTTATACAGTCCAAAGGACAGCCCGAGCAGCATCAGCATCGTAAGAAAGTAAGAAAGCATCAGTGCTTTCACAAGTCTTGTAAAACAGATATTTCCAAACAGCTTTTTTTCCATAAGAACCCCTCCTGTCCTTTTATACTATGAGAGATTCTTATGAAATATTCCTTTACTGTTCCATCTGTCGTCCCAGAAATCCTGCTGCGCAGAGTATCATCTTCTGTTCCAACTCACCGGGTTTTTTCCTGCCGTCCTTTGCCAGGATCACGACAGAACCGATCGCATCTCCGGCGCAGATGATCGGACTTACCACCTGCCATTTCAGTTCTGCATTCTGTCCCGACACGATGACCGTGAACTTCCGATCCATAGAGGATGCCAGAAACTGCTCCCTTCTTGCGATCACTTCCGCAAGCTGTCTTGTGATCAGCTGTTCCTGAAATTCTTTCTTCCCCGGTCCTGCTGCTGCAATCACCTGATCTGTATCTGTGATACACACCAGATATCCAAGCGTCTGTGCCAGACTTTCCGCATATTGGTCTGCAAAATTTCCCATTTCCCCAAGCGGTGAGTATTTTTTGAGAATGATTTCTCCTTCCCGGTCGGTGAAAATTTCAAGTGCATCACCCTCACGGATACGTAGCGTGCGCCTGATTTCCTTCGGAACGACAATTCTGCCAAGATCATCGATCCGGCGGACAATTCCTGTAGCTTTCATATTGATTCTATTCCTCCTGTGTTCCACATATTTTCCATATTTTATTCGATATGGGTAGTATGTGGAAAAACGCAGAATTTTATTACTCCGTATCCCTGAAATCTTTATTTATAATATCTTTCTTCGATCATATCCAGAAAATCCCGTTTTAAATAGTCTTCCATCTTTTTAAATGTTTCTTCGTTGCGGATCAGTCTTCCCGGCTCCTGATATTCTACCCACGCCATTGCACACCATGTAATTCCCCTGAGACACGTGATCGGAATAAAAATGTTCAGACGTTCTTCGATTCCACTCACATCAAATCTGCCATTTACCGCCTGGATATATTTTCTTGTAAAATCAGCCATCTCTTCTTCTGTCAGAATCACATCTGTTTTCCAGAAAGTTGTCGTTGGTGCAAGGAAATGCCCTAGATCCTGAACCGGATCACCATAAAGCGGCTTTTCCCAGTCAACCAGATAATTGTCTTTTCCTGCGCCATTCATCAGGAAATTTCCTGAATTCAGCTCTGTGTTAATACAGCATCTGTATCCACTATAATCCCGGATCTCATTGATCTTCTCCTGTCCCAGCTCCAGAAGACGCCGGATCTGTACTTTTTTCTTTTCTTCTCCCAGATCAGACTCGTAGTATGTCTGCACCATCTGATTACATTCATCCAGAATCGCCTGCAGTGGATTCGATGGCGATATCAGTCCATCCGTTTCTTTTACCGGAACACTGTGGATATCCGCAAGACATTCTGCCGCTTCCATCAGATTCTTCCGATAATCCAGTGCACTCCCTTCCAGAAACTCCATAACCATCACACCATACGGCAGTTCCTTCTTACTTCCATCTACAAAAACCGGCACTGGCGTCCGTCCTGAATCTGCCAGAAGCTCCAATGCATGATATTCGTATTCAATCTGATTTTCCAGATGCATCTGGCTTCCTGTATTGACACGAAGCACCAGTTTCTTTCCGGTCAGTGGGTGTACGAACCAGTAGTTGATATTATATTCGCCCTGTGCCAGTGGCTGATAGGTAATCTGAATTTCCTTCTGCTCTTCTTTCCCGATCCCGATTCCTTCCAGATAATGTTCTGTCTGTACATATTCTTTTAATCCCTGAATTCTTTCCATCTTATTCTCCCAGCCTTCCCCACTTTTTATCTTTTTCACTCATTCTGTATGGCACATCAAGCTCTGGCCATGCAACGTTGATCGTCGGATCGTTCCAGGCAATCCCGCCCTCATCATCCGGATGATAAAAATCCGTACATTTGTAGCAGAATTCTGCCTGGTCGCTCAGCACCAGAAATCCATGCGCAAATCCTTCCGGAATGTAAAACTGCTTTTTATTCTCTTCCGACAGTTCAATTCCATACCATTTTCCATAGGTGGCACTTCCTTTCCGGATATCCACCGCCACATCAAATACGGTTCCCCGGATCACCCGGACTAGCTTTCCCTGCGGATATCTCTTCTGAAAATGAAGTCCTCTCAGCACTGCTTTTCCAGAACCGGACTGATTATCCTGTACAAACTTCATCGTAAGTCCGGCTTCCTCCATATCCTTCTGATTATAAGTTTCCATAAAATATCCACGCTGATCACCATGCACCGACGGTTCGATCACGCAGAGTCCTTCGATTCCACCTGCATTTTTTTCTACCTTTATCTGTCCCATTTTCCTTTTATCCTTTTCTCTCTGCAAGAACTTCCTGCAAATATCTCTCCAGCGCATTCTTCCAGACCGGCAGTGGCTGAAATCCTTCTTCACAGATCCTTTTTCTGTCAAGTCTGCTGTTAAACGGTCTTGCTGCTTTTGAAATTCCGTATTCTGCTGTCGTAACCGGAATCACTTTTACATCTGCATATTCTTTTTCACCAAGCTTCACAGCCTGTGCGAAGATTTCTTTTGCAAAATCATACCAGCTGACATATTCTCCTTCATTAGTCACATGATAGATTCCATATCGCTTTGTCATCGACAGATTTGCAAGAAATTTTGCAAGATCTGCTGTGTAAGTCGGCGTTCCAATCTGATCACATACCACTCGAAGTTCTTTCCGTCTTTTCCCCTGCTCCAGCATGGTCTTCACGAAATTATTCCCGTTTTTCCCGAATACCCAAGCGATTCGCACAATAAAATACTCTTTCAGTTCTGCTTTCACTGTCTGTTCACCCTGTAATTTCGTTTCACCGTATCGGTTCAGCGGCGAAAACTCCTCACAATCCGGTTCCCACGGTCTGCTCCCCTGTCCACCAAACACATAGTCTGTACTGATATAAACCATTTTAGCATGAATTTTCTGGCAGGCGGATGCAAGATTTGCTGTGCCCTTTCCATTAACTTCCCATACTTTTTCATAGTTTTCCGGCTCTTCTGCCGCATCCACCGCCGTCCACGCCGCACAGTGGATCACAATATCCGGTCTGAGCTTTTTCATTACTGCCTCGACTTCGTTTCTGTCTGTGATATCCATCTTCACATAACGACCTGCTGTTTTTCTCTTTTTGCTGCCGCTTCCCGTCACTTCATATCCCCGGTTTTCCAGTTCACGTACAACATCCTTTCCAAGCTGCCCGGCAGCACCCGTCACCAAAAACTTTAGCATTTTATTTTCATTTCCTTTTCTACGATCGGTCTCCACCACTCCTGATGATTCAGATACCAGTTGATTGTTTTCTTAATTCCTTCTGCAAAAGAAGTTTCCGGAAGCCAGCCAAGCTCTCTGTGGATCTTTGACGGATCGATTGCATATCTTCTGTCATGCCCTTTCCGATCCTCCACATAAGTAATCAGCTCTTCCGGCTTTCCAAGCTCCCTGCAGATCAGCTTCACAATATCAATATTCTTCATCTCGTTATGCCCGCCGACATTGTAAATTTCCCCTTCTTTTCCGTGACGCAGGATCAAATCGATCGCCCGGCAGTGATCCTTTACATAAAGCCAGTCACGGACATTTTTCCCATCACCATAGACCGGAAGCGGCCGGTCATGAAGCGCTTCGACGATCATCAGCGGAATCAGCTTTTCCGGCAGATGATATGGTCCATAGTTGTTGGAACAACGGCTAATTGTAACCGGAAGTCCATACGTTCTGTGATAGGACTGTACCAGAAGATCTGCCGCTGCCTTGGATGCACTGTACGGACTGCTCGTATGGATCGGCGTCTCTTCTGTAAAAAACAGATCCGGCCGTTCAAGCGGAAGATCCCCATACACCTCATCCGTAGAAACCTGATGATAACGCCAGATTCCATATTTCCGGCACGCATCCATCAACACTGCCGTTCCCTTTATATTGGTATCCAGAAAGACTTCCGGATTTTCAATCGACCGGTCCACATGACTTTCCGCTGCAAAGTTAACTACTATATCCGGGTGTTCTTCCTCAAACAGCCGGTATACAGTCACCCGATCCGTCACAGATGCTTTCACAAAACGGAACGCTGGATTTTTCATTGCTACTTCCAGGGTTGACATATGCCCTGCATAAGTCAGTGCATCCAGACAGATGATTTGATCCTCCGAATGCTTTTCCATCATATAATAAATAAAGTTGCTGCCAATAAATCCGGCGCCGCCGGTAACAATGATTTTCATAAACTCTCTCCCCTGTCTAAAATAGATTCTCTCTGAACTTTCCTTCTGCTACGTCATGCAAATATTGTCCATACTGATTCTGTCTGTATTTTTCACAGACTTCCAGCAGTGCGTTTCTGGAAATCCAGCCATTCATATAGGCAATTTCTTCCAGACATCCAATTTTCCGGTGCTGATGAGTCTCTACCGTCTTCACAAAATTGGTCGCATCTGTCAGACTCTCATGGGTGCCCGCATCCAGCCAGGTAAAGCCCTGACCCAGAAGCTCTACCCGAAGTCTTCCCTGTTCCAGATAGATCCGGTTAAGATCCGTGATCTCCAGCTCCCCGCGTCTGCTTGGCTTTAACTGTCCTGCATAATCGCTCACCCGGTTATCATAAAAATACAGACCTGTCACACAGTAATTACTTTTCGGATGTTCGGGTTTTTCCTCAATGGAAACCGCCTTGCCCTTTTCATCAAATTCCACGATACCAAACCGTTCCGGATCATCCACATAATATCCAAATATGGTTGCACCGTCTCCTCTCTCCGCTGCTTTTACCGCTTCTAAAAGACGTTTCTTAAGCCCATGCCCGGCAAACAGATTATCCCCCAGGATCATTGCCGCCGCATCATTGCCAATAAATTCTTTTCCTATTATGAACGCCTGCGCAAGACCTTCCGGTCTTTCCTGCACCGCATAGGTTAATTCGATGCCGAACTGATGCCCGTCCCCGAAAAGTTCTTCAAATCTTGGTGTATCCTGTGGTGTACTGATGATCAGGATCTCCCGAATTCCTGCACTCATAAGAACTGACAACGGATAGTAGATCATCGGCTTGTCATACACAGGTAAAAGTTGCTTGGATGTCACCATCGTAAGTGGATAGAGCCGGGTTCCTGATCCGCCTGCCAAAATAATTCCTTTCATTTTCATATCCCCGTTTTTCATTTTTATCTTTTTATTCTACCACGAAACAGCAGTTAGTTTAATAAAATCTCTCAATTATACCTATAGATTTTATCTATTTCATTTTTATATATAGATTAAAACAATTATGAAATTTTTGTGAAAACTGTTACAATGTAATCGTAACCTAATTTTGAGAGTAAGGAGGAAAAATGAAAAGAAAATTATTACCAGTATTTCTGTCTTTCGCATTACTTGCGAACGGCTCTCTGACAGCTTTTGCAACTGATTCAAGTGTTGATACCGTTACAGAAAGCGATGCACAGACTACTGTTTCTGAAGATCAAGAGAATCCAGAAGAAACTACTCAGGAAGAAGTTTCTGAAGACGAAGCAGTTCCAGCTGATGAATCTGATGCTATCACAGATTTCGAAACTGCATATAAAGCATATACTTTTGGTGCAAATGTAAGCGGCCCAGATGCTATTTCAGCCGATAAAAATACCGTTGCTGTTTTAGACGTTCGTTCTTCTGTAAACTATGATATTTCTCACTTAGAGGGTTCTTTCTCAACACCTGTATTTAATGAGGGTGGCAGTATCATCCAAACTTCTGAAGATGCTACTGCAAAAGCTTTCACAAAAACTGTAACTAATAACGCAAATTTCCAGAACAAAGAGCTTTACCTTCTTTGCAACAGTGGTGCAAGAGGGGCTCGTGCTGCTGCTGTTTTATTACAACGTGCTGGATATGATACCAGTCGTATTCATACCATTACAGGCGGAGCAACAGGTCTTGAAGTTCGTTACGCATTCCTTGGAACAAACAACGCTGTAACCGGTGCTGAAGCTGTAGCTGCTGTTGATTCAAATGACGTGGTTATCGTAGATGTACGTACAAAAGAGAACTTTGCAAACGGTCATTTGAAAAACTCTCTTTCTCTTCCTGTTTTCTATCTGAATGAAGAAGGAAAACAGGTTGTAGCAGAAACCAACCAAGATCCATATGCAAAAACCTTTGCTGAATATGTGCAGGCTAATCTTTCTACCTTCTCAGGCAAAAAAGTATACGTCCTCTGTAACAGCGGCCAAAGAGGTGCAAGAGCCGCCACTGCATTACTTGCAGACAACGGTGTTGACAAGAACACAATCTACACCATTACCGGTGGTGCAGGCGATGAAACAGTAAAAGGTGCTTTTGTAACTGTAGACGGCTACAAATTCGTAAGCGGAACTGATGCTATTGCCGCTGCAAAAAACGGAAGTGCATACATTATTGATGTACGTTCTTCAAAAGCACAGACAAAGACAGGTACTTTGAAGGGATCTATTTCTCAGTCTCTGTTTGATGATAACAACAAACTTGACACTGCTGAAGCGGAAGCGCTTGAAAAAGCTTTCATGGAAGAAATTCCTTCAAAAATAACAGAAGACAAACCAATCTACATTATCTGCAACAGTGGTGCAAGAGGTGCGCAGAAAGCAACTCTGCTTCTTGGCAAACTTGGCTATAACACAAGCACCAAAGAAGATGGTAAAGTATACACCATTGAAAATGGTGCAAAAGGTCTGGAACTCCTGTACGCAATGTCAGGAACAGATGGAAATGCTGTAGACGGAAAAACAGCTGTTGCTGCTGTCGGAAAAGACGACGTAGTAATCCTTGACGTCCGTGCGACAGGTAACTATGGAAGTGGACACTTAAAAGGCTCTATGTCAACACCTGTATTCAATGCAAACGGAGTTGCCAAAACTACAGATGACCAGCTTTCCAAAGATTTCACAAAATATGTAACAGACAACAAAGCCACTCTTGAGAAAAAAGAACTCTATCTTCTCTGCAACAGTGGTGCAAGTGGTGCAAGAGCAGCTACTGCTTTATTAAAATCTGCCGGATATGATCTTGCAAAAGTGCATACTATCACTGGTGGTGCAAAAGATGCTGATGTAAAAGCTGCTGCAATCTATGTTTCTGACACTCATGTAATCAATAAAATGGCAGATACAAAGAATTACCTGATCCTTGATGTACGTTCTACAGAATCTTACACCAAAGGACACTTAAAGGGATCCCTTTCCCTTCCACTTTTTGACAAAGATAACAAACTTCCGGATGATCTCGCAAAAGCATTTACAGAATATGTAGCTGCTCACAAAGCAGATTTTGAAGGAAAAACAATTTACGTTCTTTGCAACAGTGGTGCAAGAGGTGCTGCAAAAGCAACTCAGCTTCTCAAAGAAGCCGGAATCACCAACGTATTCACCATCGAAAACGGTGCAAAAAGTGAAGTGATCCAGAAGCATTTTGTAACAGATCCTGTCGCTGATCCTGATACAAAGAAAGACAACAATGGCAAAGATAACAATAAAAACCTGAATAACGGTAAAACCACTACTGCTGCTACAACAAAGACAGGAGATACCGCTCCTATCGCTGCTCTCGCAGTTGCAATGCTCGCTGCTCTTGGCGCAATCATTGCATTCGGTAAGAAAAAAATTGTAAAATAATAATTATTCCCAAAAAGGTTACAAAAGCGGGACGTTGACTAAATTGCCAACGTCCCGCTTTTTCAAATTCATTCATATTCATACGATGTTCAGATCTCGTTGATCTGCTTCTCTTTTATTTCTCCAGATCTCCTTCCACACACCATCTGTAGAAAGATTCGTCATAGTTCTCTGAATTTTCAAAGCCACACATTTCCATTACAAGCTGCATATAAGCTGAACGGATTCCTCCGGTACAGTAAGTAATAATATGATCCTCTTTTGAAAGTCCTGCATCTTCAAACATCTTGGTCAGATCTTCATTACTCTTTAATGTACTGTCACTGTTAAATAAATCCGTATAACGGATCTGGATTGCCCCTGGAAGATGTCCCCCATTTGCCTCCCCATACATTGTCTTTCCATTGTATTCTTTATCTGTACGGGTATCCACAATTTTACAGTCGTCATAAATCTCTTTCAGCTCATCCGTATTGATCACATGCGTTTCATCAATCGAATCAATTTCTACCGATACCGGTTTCGGCTCTGCTGCTCCTTTGACAGTCTCAACTCCTGCTGCTTTCAGTGCTTTGATCCCGCCATCTACGATTTTCACATCCTCATAGCCTGCCGCGATCAGTTCCCATGCAATCCTGCCATCTTCTCCCCAGCCTTTCTCCGCATTTGAAAAAAGCACGATTTCCTTATCTTTTGCCAGCCCAAGCTCTCCTAATCTTTCGCTCAGGCGCTTTGTATCAAGGATACATCCCCAGTTTGCATCTCCCGCTTCCCCGTCTTCACAGGTTGCCAGATACTGCCATGTCGTTGCCACTGCACCTTTTACAGTACCTTTTTTCGCCTCATCTTCACCTCTTGCATCCACTATGATGATATCGTCCAGATTTTCTTTCACATAATCGGCGGTTACTACATACTTTCCTTCAAATGGTTCACTGCTGTCTGATGCCGAATTCTTTGCACCACATCCTGAAAGTGATGAAATCGCAAGAATTCCTGCAAGAAATAATGCTGTTCTTTTCATAATCTTTTCTCCTCGTCTAATCTTCTTTCTTCTAACTATAACATATCTTCAATCTATTCACTAATTGATTGTCCTTATCCCGGATTAAGTATATTCATCTTTTCTATAAATCACTTTTTCAGCAGACGCATGATTTTTCTCATCGGTTCTGTTATTTTCCAGCTGGTTGAATTTGCATATGTCTGGATCATTTCATCCTGCTCCCTGATCTTATCCTCATATTTCTTAAGCTGCCCTGTTTTCTGTTCCATCCGTCTGCCAAGTTCATCCAGCTGTTCTTCATAATGCGCGGCCTGCCTTCGCTGTCCTTCTATATATTCCTGCTGCTGTTCAATCGCTGCATTTTGTTTTTCAAGCTGTTCTTTCTGCTGCCCGATATACTCATCTTTCTGTTTGAGAATATCTTTATAATACGCCAGTTGCTGGCTTCCTTCTTCAATTTCACTTATCAGCCATGGCGTCTTATACATATGTTCTCCATTCCACTGATACAGATCAAAAATATCCAGATGGAAATGCTCTCTTAAAGTCTCCATTGCATTTGCTTCTCTCATAATCTGCCCCAGCATTTCCATCCCCGCTGCTTTCAGTCCCGGTACTTCCTCTATACATTTCATCAACCAGAATGCTTTTTCAAATTCCAGCTGTAAATGTGATACAGAATCCGGATTCCGGAAATCTTCCCGGAAAAACTGACAAAATTTTTCATCCGTCATCGATTCAACACAATTTTTCCGGATCATGACAGATTCATTAAATGCGCGGACTGAATTTTCTCTTGTTGACATACTGATCTGTTTCTTTCCTTTTATATCCTAAACAATTCCCTTATATCCTAAACA
>OIBP01000808.1_pt1 | contig 11253 bp, 6 predicted proteins | sample 1581061 | NCBI WGS metagenome assembly OIBP01 (sample SAMEA3882514, study PRJEB24775) | human gut metagenome | biome: human-associated habitat; feature: intestine environment; material: feces | place: Netherlands | collected 2009/2010 | reverse complement strand
GCCACGTGGACTTCACGGCCGAGGTGGAGCGCTCCCTGCGTGTGCTCGATGGTGCCGTTGCCGTGTTCGACGGCAAGGAAGGCGTGGAGCCGCAGTCCGAGACCGTGTGGCGTCAGGCTGACAAGTACGGCGTTCCGCGTATCTGCTTCATCAACAAGATGGACAAGCTGGGCGCGAACTTCTACTACTCCGTCGACACCATCAAGGAGAAGCTGGGTGCTACTCCGATCGTGATGCAGCTGCCGATTGGTTCCGAGAACGACTTCACTGGCGTTGTCGACCTGGTTGAGATGCAGGCTTACGTGTGGAACGGCACCGAGGAGCTCGGCGCCAAGTACGACACCACTGAAATCCCGGACGACCTCAAGGACAAGGCTCAGGAGTACCACGAGAAGCTCGTGGAAGCCGCTGCCGAAGCCGACGACGACCTCATGAACAAGTTCTTCGAGGACGGCGACCTGTCCAAGGAAGACATCCGCGCTGGCGTGCGTAAGCTCACCATCGCCAAGGAAGCCTTCCCGATCTTCTGCGGTTCCGCCTTCAAGGACAAGGGCGTTCAGCCGATGCTGGACGGCGTTGTCGATTACCTGCCGTCTCCTGAAGACGTGCCGGCCATCAAGGGCTACAAGCCTGGCGATGAGTCCGTCGAGATCGACCGTCACCCGGTCAAGTCCGATCCGTTCGCGGCTCTGGTCTTCAAGATCTCCACCCACCCGTTCTACGGCAAGCTCGTGTTCGTGCGCGTGTACTCCGGTTCCGTCAAGCCGGGCGACACCGTCCTCGACTCCACCAAGGAGAAGAAGGAACGCGTCGGCAAGATCTTCCAGATGCACGCCGACAAGGAGAACCCGGTGGATGCCGCCGAAGCCGGCAACATCTACACCTTCGTGGGTCTGAAGAACGTCACCACCGGTGATACCCTGTGCGACGAGAAGTCCCCGATCTCCCTCGAATCCATGACCTTCCCGGATCCTGTGATCGAGGTGGCCGTGGAGCCGAAGACCAAGGCCGACCAGGAGAAGATGAGCATCGCTCTGGCGAAGCTGTCCGACGAGGATCCGACCTTCCAGGTGAAGACCGACGAAGAGTCCGGCCAGACCCTGATCTCCGGCATGGGCGAGCTGCAGCTCGACATCATCGTCGACCGTATGCGTCGTGAATTCAAGGTGGAGTGCAACGTCGGTAACCCGCAGGTTGCATACCGCGAGACGATCCGCAAGGCCGTCATGAACCAGGAATACACGCACAAGAAGCAGACCGGTGGTTCCGGCCAGTTCGCAAAGGTCCTGATGAACTTCGAGCCGCTCGACACCGAGAACGGCGAGACCTACGAGTTCGTCAACGAAGTCACCGGCGGCCACATCACCAAGGAATTCATTCCTTCCATCGATGCTGGCGTGCAGGAAGCCATGGAATCCGGCATCCTCGCCGGCTTCCCGGTGGTTGGCGTCAAGGCTACCGTCACCGACGGCCAGGTCCACGACGTCGATTCCTCCGAAATGGCCTTCAAGATCGCAGGTTCCATGTGCTTCAAGGAAGCTGCCCCGAAGGCCAAGCCGGTCATCCTCGAGCCGATCATGGCCGTGGAAGTGCGTACTCCGGAAGAGTACATGGGCGATGTGATGGGCGACATCAACGCACGTCGTGGTTCCATCCAGTCCATGACCGACTCCACCGGTGTCAAGGTCATCGACGCCAAGGTCCCGCTGTCCGAGATGTTCGGCTACATCGGCGATCTTCGCTCCAAGACCCAGGGCCGCGCAATGTTCACCATGCAGATGGACTCCTACGCTGAGGTTCCGAAGAACGTCTCCGAGGAGATCATCAAGGCCCAGCGCGGCGAGTGACACGCGCTGCCACTGAAGTGGAAACTGTCTCCAGTCAGCGCTAGTATTTTGTAGCGCTGACTGGGTTCGGGCTCCAAAGTGGCACAAACCCGTCAAACCCAGTAAAATGTAGCGAGTGCCTTGAAGTGAGTTCAAGGCTTACTACGAGACGTCCAGGAGGACAAACACATGGCAAAGGAAAAGTACGAGCGTACTAAGCCGCACGTTAACATTGGTACCATCGGCCACGTCGATCACGGCAAGACCACCCTGACTGCAGCCATCTCCAAGGTGCTGCACGAGGAGTACCCGGATGTCAACCCGGAGTACGACTTCAACCAGATCGATTCCGCTCCGGAAGAGGCCGCCCGCGGTATCACCATCAACATCGCCCACATCGAGTACCAGACCGAGAAGCGTCACTACGCTCACGTCGACTGCCCGGGCCACGCCGACTTCGTGAAGAACATGATCACCGGCGCCGCTCAGATGGATGGCGCCATCCTCGTTGTGGCCGCCACCGACGGCCCGATGGCTCAGACCCGCGAGCACGTGCTGCTCGCTCGTCAGGTGGGCGTCCCGAAGATCCTCGTCGCTCTGAACAAGTGCGATATGGTCGACGACGACGAGCTCATCGAGCTCGTTGAGGAAGAGGTCCGTGACCTCCTCGACGAAAACGGCTTCGATCGCGATTGCCCGGTCATCCACGTGTCCGCTTACGGCGCACTGCACGATGACGCTCCGGACCACGAGAAGTGGGTTGAGCAGATCAAGAAGCTCATGGACGCCGTCGATGACTACATCCCGACCCCGGTCCACGATCTGGACAAGCCGTTCCTGATGCCGATCGAAGATGTCTTCACCATCTCCGGCCGTGGCACCGTGGTGACCGGCCGTGTCGAGCGTGGTAAGCTCCCGGTCAACTCCAACGTCGAGATCGTCGGCATCCGTCCGACCCAGACCACCACCGTCACCTCCATCGAGACCTTCCACAAGCAGATGGACGAGTGCGAGGCTGGCGACAACACCGGTCTGCTGCTCCGCGGCATCAACCGTGACCAGGTCGAGCGTGGCCAGGTTCTGGCTGCTCCGGGCTCCGTGACCCCGCACACCAAGTTCGAGGGCGAAGTCTACGTGCTGACCAAGGACGAAGGCGGCCGTCACTCGCCGTTCTTCTCCAACTACCGTCCGCAGTTCTACTTCCGTACCACCGACGTCACCGGCGTCATCACCCTGCCGGAAGGCGTTGAGATGGTGCAGCCGGGCGATCACGCTACCTTCGGCGTTGAGCTGATCCAGCCGATCGCTATGGAAGAGGGCCTGACCTTCGCAGTGCGTGAAGGCGGCCACACCGTCGGCTCGGGCCGTGTCACCAAGATCATCGAGTAGTTTCTACCCGACATCAAGACACGCTTGAACTAGCGTTTTAAAGAAACCTCCCAAGGATGAGAATCCGAGGGAGGTTTCTTTATATATGGAAGGGCAACGCTCCAAAGTATGCACGCCGTGGCATAATGAGCAAGGCTTTTTGTAAGCTTTTCCGTCAGATGAAGAAATAGGTGAGTTAATTTGGCACAGACTACCAATGACATCAAGAACGGTTCTGTTCTGAACCTCGATGGCCAGCTGTGGACCGTCATCAAGTTCCAGCACGTCAAGCCGGGCAAGGGCCCCGCCTTCGTGCGCACCACCATCAAGAACGTGCTTTCCGGCAAGATCGTCGACAAGACCTTCAACGCGGGCATGAAGATGGAATTCGAAACCGTCGACAACCGCAACCTCCAGTACTCCTATGAAGACGGCGACAACTTCGTCTTCATGGACATGACCACCTACGACCAGATCTTCATTCCGAAGACCCTGGTCGGCGACCAGGCCAAGTTCCTGCTCGAAGGCACCGACTGCGTCGTGTCCTTCCACGACGGCACCCCGCTGTCCGTCGAGCTGCCGGCTTCCGTCGTCCTGACCGTCACCCACACCGAGCCGGGCCTGCAGGGCAACCGTTCCAACGCCGGCACCAAGCCGGCCACCGTCGAAACCGGCGCCGAGATCCAGGTGCCGCTGTTCATCGGCGAAGGCGAGAAGGTCAAGGTGAACACCACCGACGGCTCCTACCTCGGCCGCGAGAACTGAGAGTAAGGACAGCGAAGTTTCATGGCACGTTCCACCGCTCGCAAGAGGGCTCTGAACACGTTGTATGAAGCGGATGAGAAGGGACAGGACATCCTGTCCCTTCTTGCTGAGCGCATCGAGCAGCCCGGCGCTCAGACCCCGCTGCCCGACTACGCCATCGAAATCGTCCGTGGCGTGGCGGAGCATATCGCCGCCATCGACGCCATGCTTGACGAACATTCCACCGGTTGGAAGGTCAAGCGCATGGGCGTCGTCGACCGCAATATCCTGCGCATCGCCGCATGGGAGATCATGTTCAACGATGATGTTCCCAACATGGTGGCCATCGATGAGGCGTTGAGCCTTGCCAAAACGCTGTGCGACGACGATTCGCCGGCGTTCATCCATGGTCTGCTCAGCGCGGTGAGCGCCGATGCGGAAGCCACTGAAGTGGCCGAACAACCGACCGAACCTTCGGCTGAATAAAGCCGAAAGTTAAGCGATTCGGCCGGGTCGCGAGTCCTAACCGGCCGCTATCCTTGGTACGAATACCTTGACTATAAGGGGGTTTTGGTGAACCAGTATGATTCCGAAGCCGTGATGTTTGACCCTCAGGATGCCGTTCTTGTTCTCGAAGACGGACAGGTGTATGTGGGCGAGCCATACGGCGCGATCGGCACGACCAGCGGGGAGATCGTTTTCGCGACCGGCATGACCGGCTACCAGGAAACGCTTACCGATCCCAGCTACGACCGTCAGATCGTGGTACAGACGTTCCCGCACATCGGGGACACGGGAATCAACGGGGAGGATCCGGAATCCTCCAGAATCTGGGTCGCAGGCTATGTGGTGCGCGATCCCAGCCCGAATGTGAGCAACTGGCGCGCCACCGGCAGCCTTGACGACGATCTCGAATCCAACCACATCGTCGGCATCAGCCATATCGACACGCGCAAGCTGGTACGCCACCTGCGTTCCGCCGGTGTGATGCGCGCGGCCATCTTCTCAGGCGACGCGCTGCTCGACGGTGACGGCAAACTGCGCACCATCGACTCCATGCTCGACGAGGTCAAGGCCACTCCGCAGATGAAGGGCATGAGCCTCTACGACGAGGTCAGCACCAAGGAAGCCTATACCATCGAACCCTGCGGCGAATTCGAAGGCAAGGAACCGCTGTTCACCGTGGCGGCCGTCGATCTGGGCATCAAGTCCATGACCCCGCATCGCATGGCCGAACGCGGCTGCCGCGTGCATGTGGTGCCGTCCACCATCACCTTCGACGAGCTCCAGTCCCTTAATCCCGACGGCGTCTTTTTCTCCAACGGTCCGGGCGACCCGGAACAGGCCGATCCTGAAGTGAATCTGCTGCGTCAGGTGCTCGACGCCGGATATCCGTTCTTCGGCATCTGCTTCGGCAACCAGCTGCTGGGCCGCGCGCTCGGCTTCGGCACGTACAAGCTCAAATTCGGCCACCGCGGCATCAACCAGCCGGTCAAGGATATGACCACCGGCAAAATCGAAATCACCGCGCACAACCATGGCTTCGCCGTGGATGCGCCAATCGGCGAAACCGTCGACGCGCCATTCGAGAACGGCAAATACGGCAAGGTGTTCGTCAGCCATATCGATTTGAACGATAACGTGGTCGAAGGCCTGCAGTGCGTCGATATCCCGGCGTTCTCCGTGCAATATCACCCGGAAGCCGCCGCCGGCCCGCACGATGCCGCATACCTGTTCGATCGTTTCGTTGATCTCATGCGTTCCGTCAAGGAGGGAACCCGCAATGCCTAAGCGCACAGACATCAAGTCCGTGATGGTCATCGGCTCCGGTCCGATCGTGATCGGCCAGGCCGCGGAATTCGATTATTCGGGCACCCAGGCCTGCCGCGTGCTGCGCGAAGAGGGCATTAGGGTCATTCTGGTCAATTCCAACCCGGCCACCATCATGACCGATCCGGAAATGGCCGACGCCACCTACATCGAGCCGATCTCCACCCCGATCCTCGAGCAGATCATCGCCAAGGAACGTCCTGACGCGTTGCTGCCGACGCTGGGCGGACAGACCGCGCTGAACGCGGCCATGGCGCTGGGCGAGGCGGGCGTGCTCAAGAAGTACAACGTCGAGCTGATCGGCGCGTCCCTTGACGCCATCGATCGTGGCGAGGACCGCGAACTCTTCAAGAAGGTCGTGGAGGAGGCCGGCGCCGAATCCGCCCGCTCCGACATCGCGCATTCCCTTGAGGAAGTCGACAAGATCGCCGAGAAGTTCGGCTACCCGCTGGTGGTCCGTCCGAGCTTCACCATGGGTGGTCTCGGCTCCGGCATCGCGCACGACGAAGACGAGCTGCACCGCATCGCCGGCGCCGGCATCCACTATTCCCCGACCGACGAGGTGCTGATCGAGGAAGGCATCGAAGGCTGGAAGGAATACGAACTCGAGCTGATGCGCGACAAGAAGGACAATGTCGTGGTCGTCTGCCCGATCGAAAACGTCGACCCGGTCGGCGTGCACACCGGCGACTCCATCACCGTGGCACCGGTCTTCACCCTGACCGACCGCGAATACCAGAAGCTGCGTGACATCGGCATCGCCATCATCCGTGGCGTGGGCGTCGACACCGGCGGCTGCAACATCCAGTTCGCCGTCAACCCGGACACCGGCCGTATCATCGTCATCGAGATGAACCCGCGCGTGTCCCGTTCCTCCGCGTTGGCTTCCAAGGCCACAGGCTTCCCGATCGCCAAGATCGCCACCAAGCTGGCCCTCGGCTACACGCTGGACGAGATCCAGAACGACATCACCCAGTCCACGCCGGCCAGCTTCGAGCCGACCATCGACTACGTGGTCACCAAGGTGCCGCGTTTCGCGTTCGAGAAGTTCCCGGGCGCCGATCCGACGCTGACCACCTCCATGAAGTCCGTCGGCGAGGCCATGGCTCTCGCGGGCAACTTCCAGGAGTCGCTTGGTAAGGCTATGCGCTCCATCGACAAGCGTCACATGGGCTTCAACTGGGATGGTGACAAGCCGTCCGAGGACGAGGTTTCCCAGCTGCTCGACGCCATCAAGGTGCCGACCGAGCACCGTTATCTGCAGATTCAGCGTGCCCTGTGGGGAGGCGCCACCGAAGAGCAGATCTTCGCGGCCACCAAGATCGACCCGTGGTTCATCCGCCAGTTCGCGCTCATCAACGAGACTGCGCTGGAAGTCAAGAACGCGGAGAAGCTCACCAGGAAGCTGCTGAAGAAGGCGAAGCTCGCCGGCCTGTCCGACCTGCAGATCGCGCACCTGCGCCGTCTGGGAGACGAGGGCGAGAACACCATCCGTGAGCTGCGTTGGTCGTACGACCTCCGCCCGGTGTTCAAGACCGTCGACACTTGCGCCGCCGAATTCGACGCGGCAACCCCGTACTACTACTCCTGCTACGCGGATGAGACCGAGCTGCGTCCTCGCGACCGCGAGGCCGTGATCATCCTCGGCTCCGGTCCGAACCGCATCGGCCAGGGCATCGAGTTCGACTACACCTGTGTGCACGCCGTGCAGGAACTGGGCAAGAACTATGACACGATCATGGTTAACTGCAACCCGGAGACCGTGTCGACCGATTACGACATGTCCGACCGCCTGTATTTCGAGCCGCTCACCTTCGAAGACGTGCTCGAGATCTACGAGGCCGAAAAGAAGATGGGTCCGATCAAGGGCGTCATCGTCCAGCTCGGCGGCCAGACCCCGCTGTCCCTGGCCGCCCGACTGAAGGCCGCAGGCGTTCCGATTCTCGGCACCACGCCTGAATCCATTGATCTGGCCGAAAACCGTGAGCTCTTCGGCGAGGTGCTGAAGAAGGCCGACATGAACGCGCCGCGCTACGGCACCGCGCTGAGCCTGGACGAGGCCCGCGAGGCCGCGCACGCCATCGGATACCCGGTGCTGGTCCGTCCGAGCTACGTGCTCGGCGGCCGTGGCATGGAAATTGTCTACGACGACGCCCAATTGCGCAAGTACGTCGATCGCGCATTGAAGGAAGCCCAGGCCGACACCGTCGTGTCCGGCCGTCTGCCTTCGCCGCTGCTCATCGACAAGTTCCTGCAGGATGCCGTGGAAATCGACGTCGACGCGCTGTTCGACGGCGAGGAGCTGTATATCGGCGGCATCATGGAGCACGTCGAGGAAGCTGGCGTCCATTCCGGTGACGCCGCCTGCACCCTGCCTCCGAGCACGCTGTCCGATGACCAGATCCGTCGTCTGCGTGAAGGCACCTACGCCATTGCCAAGGGCTGTGGCGTGCAGGGCCTGATCAACGTGCAGTATGCCTTCATGGCCAACACTCTGTACGTCATCGAGGCCAATCCGCGTGCCTCCCGTACCGTGCCGTTCGCTTCCAAGGCCACCGGTGTGGCACTGGCCAAGGCCGCCGCCCGCATCATGGTCGGCGAAACCATCCAGCAGCAGCGTGACAACGGCCTGCTCCTGCCCCACGGCGACGGTGGCGACATCCATCGTGGCCAGCAGGTGGCCGTCAAGGAATCCGTGCTTCCGTTCAAGCGATTCCGCACTCCGCTCGGCAAGACCGTCGACGTGCTGCTCGGACCGGAAATGCGTTCCACCGGCGAGGTCATGGGCATCGCGGAAAGTTTCCCGGCGGCCTATATGAAGACCCAGATGGCCATCGACTACGCCGAGCCTGAGGGCGGCATGGCCTTCATCTCCGTGAACGACCAGGACAAGCGCGCCGTGGCCTTCATCGCCCGGGAACTTGTGCGCCTCGGCTTCTCGCTTCTAGCTACCGAGGGCACCGCGGCCGTGCTGCGCGCCTCAGGCGTGCCCTGCGAGGTGACCGGCAAGATCCACGAGGGGAAAAGCTCGGTGGTGGACGCCATTGCCGCCGGGGAGATCTCGCTCATGATCAACACCCCGCTCGGCGTGGCCACCCGCGACGACGGCTACGAGCTGCGCCGCGCCGCCGTCCGCCACGGCATCACCTACGCCACCACCCTGGCCGCCGCCCAGGCCCTCATAGCCGGCATGCAAGCCGCCCGTGCCGGCGAGCTGGATGTGGCGCCTTTGCAAGAGCTGTAGTTCTAAGCTTATCGGAGGAGCAGCAAAGCAAGAGGCTACTCCTCCCTGCAAATCTCCTAGGATTTCTGCTCTTTGTGGCATGGCGAATTCGATAATCAATATGCCATGCGTTAGAATATCACCAAATGCACTTTTCCGCTGACGCGACAGGAGAGCCTATGACGCTTTGCAACGAGAACGCACCCATTCTGGTGAACGAAGAGATGGGGTGCAACATCTGGCTCATGACCGTGCGCGCGCCGGAAATCGCGGCGACGGCGCGGCCGGGGCAGTTCGTGCACGTGAAGGTGCCGGGCATGGAGGCCCACATCCTGCGGCGCCCTTTCGGCGTGTACGCGGCCGATGCGGAGGCGGGCACGGTGGACATGATGTACCAGGTGCTCGGCTTCGGCACTGAACACATGACAGAGCTCGCGATCGGCGACACGGTGGAGATGATCGGCCCCATCGGTCGCGGCTGGCAGCCGCCCGAGGGCTGCAAGCGCGCGCTCATTGTGGCCGGCGGCGTGGGAAGCGCGCCGTTGTATCCCTTGGTCGAGGAGCTGACAGCGGCGGGCGTTGCCACCGACGCCATCCTCGGCGCCTCCACCATCGACGCGCTGGTGGCCCGCGAGCGCTACGGGGCCGTGCTCGGGTGCGAGCCGGCCTGCTCCACTGATGACGGCACCTACGGCCGCGCCGGCTTCTGCACGCCGCTCGTGGAAGAGGCCCTGGCGGCCGCCGCGGCGGAGGGCGCGCCCTACGACTACGTGGCCTGCTGCGGGCCGGAGCCCCTCATGAAGATCGTGGCCGGCATGGCCGAGGCCGCCGGCGTGTTCTGCGAGGTGTCTATGGAGAGGCGCATGGCCTGCGGCGTGGGGGCGTGCCTGTCCTGCGTGGTCGACACGACGGGCGGCAAGCGCCGCGCCTGCGTGGACGGCCCGGTGTTTCCTGCGAGCGAGGTGGTGTGGTAATGCAGCGCAAACCAAAAGAGACGAGCGTCAACCTGTCCGTGAACCTCGGCGGCATGGCCATGAAGAACCCGGTCACCGTGGCCTCGGGCACCTTCGGCGCCGGCATGGAGTACAACGACTTCGTGGATGTGGCGGCCCTCGGCGCCGTCACCACCAAGGGCGTGTCCTTGAACGGTTGGGAGGGCAACGCGAGCCCCCGTATTGCCGAGACGGCTTCGGGCATGTTGAACTCCATCGGCCTCCAGAACCCCGGCGTCGCGCACTTGAAGGACCTCGAGCTGCCGTGGCTCGCCGAGATCGGCGCCACGGCCATGGTGAACGTCTCCGGCCACAGCTTCGACGAGTACGTGGCCGTCATCGGGGCGCTGGAGGAGGCCCCCGTGGCCGCCTACGAGGTGAACATCTCGTGCCCCAACGTGGACGCGGGCGGCATGACCATGGGCTGCCATGTGCCCAGCGTTGAGAAGGTGGTGTCACTGTGCCGCGCCGCCACGAAGCGCCCGCTCATCGTGAAGCTCACGCCGAACGTCACCGATATCACCGAGATCGCGAAGGCCGCCGAGGCCGCTGGAGCCGACGGCATCTCGCTCATCAACACGCTGCTCGGCATGGCCGTGGACGCCCGCACCCGCCGCCCGAAGCTGGCGCGCGTGGTGGGCGGCTACTCGGGGCCGGCCGTGAAGCCCGTGGCCCTGCGCATGGTGTGGCAGGTGGCTCAGGCCGTTTCCGTGCCGGTGCTCGGCATGGGCGGCATCGCGACCGGTGAGGACGCCGTGGAGTTCATGCTGGCCGGCGCCACCGCCGTGGCCGTGGGCACGGCGAACTTCGTCAATCCCACCGCCACCGTGGATGTCATCGACGGCATCATCGACTACTGCGAATCCCAGGGCGTCAAAGACGTCAACGAGCTGATAGGAGCCCTGCAATGCTAACCGCCTTCGATTCCGTTCCCGCTCGCGACCGCGTCATCGTGGCGCTCGACTGCGACGCCTGGGAGGCCATAGCCCTGGCCGACAAGCTGGAGGGCCACGCGAAGTGGCTCAAGATCGGCATGACGCTGTACTACGCGGAGGGCCCGGCCATCGTGAAGATGTTCAAGCGCCGCGGCTTCAACGTGTTCCTCGACCTGAAGTTCCACGACATCCCGCATCAGGTACAGGGCGCGGCGCGCTCGGCAGCGGCCAGCGGGGCCGATATGCTCACCATGCACACCGTGGGCGGCACCGCCATGATGGAAGCAGGTCAGCGCGGCGCCGAGGAGGGCGCGGCGGAGTACGGCGGGGACGTG
>OIBP01000806.1_pt1 | contig 11265 bp, 11 predicted proteins | sample 1581061 | NCBI WGS metagenome assembly OIBP01 (sample SAMEA3882514, study PRJEB24775) | human gut metagenome | biome: human-associated habitat; feature: intestine environment; material: feces | place: Netherlands | collected 2009/2010 | reverse complement strand
CAAAACGCTGTGCGATGCGCCGTCGCTTATCCGCTACATGAACTTCATGAACAACGAGTTTCTGCCGCACTACAAGCAGTTCAAGGACAACTGCGAGGTCATGGAGGTGCAAACGGCCCTGGAGAAGGATCCGCTCATCAGCAAGCTGTACCACCAGACCGCCGACGAGATGATCGCCGAGCGAGGCTTTCAGGGCATCTGCGACGACCTCATCAGCATGTTCGCCCATGCCTGCACCGGCAGCCGCATCAGCACCCTCTCGGCGTTGGATTACCTGAACTGCGTGCAGCCGCTCACGTTGAAGCTGCCGAGCTTGGAGCGCGTGCTGTGCATCAAGCGCTTCGACTTCGACAAAGAGGGCATGACCGAGCGTTTGCGCGAGGGTGCCGGCGACGTGGTTCTGGGCGACGGGGGCATCGTGACGAAGGTGGAGAAGTGCGCCGAGGGATGGCGTGTCACCTGCAAAAACGGCGACAGCTACACTGCTGACAACCTGGTGATGTGCACGCCCATCGACGTGACGGCCGATCTGCTGCGCGGCATCGAGGGGGTGCCCGAGCTGAAGGTGCGCAATGCCTCGGTGCTCTACGGCTACTTGCTGGAGTGCGAGCCGCAACCGGCCTTTGAAAAGGGCATCGTGCACATCTTCAAAGACGAGACCCCCATCATCTACATCGCGAAGCGCCAGGAAGGGATGTACGAGATATTCACGGAAGTCGAGTTCGAGAAGGGCCGCAAGTTCGATCGTTATTTCAAGCCCGGCTGGAAGGTCGTCGGCAGCAAGTACTGGCCGAAGGCGCTGTTCACGAACCCGAATTGGGTGAACCCGAACAACCTGGCCCCCGGGCTCATCCTGGCCGGCGACTGCAACGGCCTCGGCATGGAGCCGGCCGCCGTATCCGGTGTGTACGCCGCCAACAAGATTCTGGGGAAAACCGTCGACTAGGCGAGCGACGGCGAAAAAAGGAAGCCAACCGAGGAGAAAGGGCTCCAAAATGACGACCGTAACAGAGAGCCAGATGACCGACGAGGAGATCTACCGGGCGTTCCAGGAGTATCTGGATAAGTTCGGCTTCGGCTACTGCGCCGTGGAGGGCGGCCATGAGATGGCCATGCTGACCGAGTTCTACACGCCGCAGGAGGCCTTGTGGTGCATGGACATGCCGCGCAACGAGTTTTTCGACGCCCAGTGGTTCGCCGACAAGGAAGGGATGGCGCTTTCCGAGGCCGAGGATGTGCTGCGCGACATGGCTGTGTGCGGCAACATCTACCGCGAGCGCACGGCTGACGGCACGATGCTCTACCACATGGAGCCGGCCGCCCACGGCATCTACGAGTTCCACGCCGGCGACGCTATGAACACCAACTGGATTCCCGGCCTGTACGGCACCATGGCCGGTGGTATGCTGCAGCAGGTCTACGACGCGGGCATTCCGTTCTACCGCTGCGTGCCCGCCGACAAAAGCCTCGTGCGTGAGGGCGATTTGGAGGCTGAGGACGACCTCTTCGAGATGCTGAAGAAGCACCGCCGTTTCTGCATCTCGCCCTGTGCCTGCATCCAGTCCTCTCGCGAGATCATGGGCATCGAGAACTGCGAGCATGACCGCAATGTGTGCGTGCAGACCGATGAGATGGCCGACTATTACCTGGACGATCTGAAGCTCGGCCGCGAGGCGACGCTCGAGGAGGTGGAGGCCCTGCTGAAGGAAAACGTGAAGCGCGGCCTGGCTATGCAGACCACCTATGCGAAGAAGAACGAGATCATCTGCAGCTGCAAGGTGTGTCACTGCGGCATCCTGCAAGCGGCGAAGATGTTCCCGGGCGATGCCATGAACAACATCTCGCGCTACGAGATCGCCTTCGATTCCGACAAGTGCATTCACGACGGCGGTTGCGCGGCCCGCTGCACCATGGGGGCCATCACCATCGGCGAGGACGGCGTGCCTGCGACCGATGCCAGCTGCATTGGCTGCGGTCAGTGCGTCATTGTGTGCACGCCCGGCGCTCGCGTTCTCGTGCACAAGGATCCGGAAGGACTGGAGGACTTGCCGGAGGTGGTGTGGGACGCCTACACTATCATGGAGGACAACCGCCGCGCCAAGGGCATGATCGCCTAGGGTTCTAGGGGATTGTGAGTGTAGCAGGCCCTGTTCGCTGGAGGGGGACAGGGCCTGTGGCTGCCGTGGCTGAGTCTCGCTCGATTGAGGTCGGGGCTTCGAAGGAAGATGGCCGGGACTATTCAAGGGGACTGTCATGCATGAAATGTCCATTCTCACCAATGTGGTCGACACAGTGCTCGCCTACGCTGCGGAAAACGACGCGACTCGCGTGACTGAGGTGTCACTCGTAGTGGGGGATTTGCGCGATGTGGTGGACGAGCTCATGGAGAGCTGCTTCCAGTTTCTCTCGCGGGGCACGGTGGCCGAAGGCGCGCGGCTGACCATGACGAAGGTGCCTCTGAAGCTGCAGTGCGAGGATTGTCTGCTCGTCTTCGGTGCCGATGTGCGGGGACAGAGGCAGATTGCATGTCCCGATTGCGGGAGCACCTGTTTGAAAGTGCGATCGGGCCGCGAGTTCCTCATCAGCTCTATCACTATCGAGTAGTTTTGCGGAAAACTCGGCCTGCTCAAAGGTCGTTATTCGATTCGAGGTGAGACAATGGTGCCGTCTTCGTCTCATCCTCGATCGGGTGGCGGCCTTTCCTTGTACAGTGGGACATGATTCGCAAAAGAGGGGAGGGACGATGGGGACGCTTCCGTTCGAGCCTGCGGCGCTCGATACAGCGCCTGATGCGCGCACGCTCATTCGAGAGGCATTCTTGCGGCTCTTCGAGCACGAGCCATTGAGCGCTATCACCGTGGAGCACCTGGCCCGAGAGGCCGGCTACTCGCGGGCGGCGTTCTACCGTTACTACCATTCTACTGGGGATGTCCTGGCCGATTGCGAGGAGCGGGCGCTGCCCGTGGCGCAGTCACGCTACATCGACGAGCACATCGCCGTCGTCACCCCGCAGCTGTTCATCGAGCTGTACCTCGATTACTTCGCGGCTCATGAGCAAGCGCTGCGGGTTCTTTTGAACCGCGATACGGAGCGTGATTTTTCCCAGAAGCTCGCCGGGACCATTTACCCGGCTTTCCACGCCTATCTGCGTAAGCGGGGCGATATCCCCGAAGACGACTTGGATGCTATGACGCTTTACTTGGTGGAATCGAAGCTGGCCCAGATGCGGTCGTGGGCCAGGGGCGTGCACCGTCCTCTGGCGGAGTACATGCGCATGCCCCTGGAGACCTTCGAGCGCAGCTTCTGGCAGGACGTGCCGATCAGGACGGCCGCTGCTGATTGACCATATCCGCCAGTGCGTAGCCCCCGCGCGGCCCGCGGCGGTCGAGGACGGCCGGGTGCGGACGGTCGTGGGGCCCGGAGGACAGGTCGGCACGGCCTAGAAGCTCGTTGGCCGCCTTCACGGCGTAATCGGGGTCGGTGCCCAAAAGCGAGCGAGCGCCGGTGGGGCAGGCCTCGGCGCAGCGCCCGCAGGCCCGGCAAGTGTCGGTGGTGACGCTCACGCCGTCCTTGACGGAGATGGCCCGCACGTAGCAGGTTCCCACGCAGGCCCCGCAGCCGGTGCACTTCTCCGCATCCACGTACAGCGCCACGCCGGGCAGCTTATAGCACAGCTGGTCATAGATGTCCGGCGGTGTCTCGCGGTAGCTCTGCATGAAGCAGCAGCACTCGCAGCAGAGGCACAGGCCCAGAAGTGTCTTGCGGTCGGGGAGGAAGAACCCGTAGTTGTCAATGCGGAAGCGGCCGGCCATGGGCATGAGTCCGTCTGCCACGCCGCGGCGGATGTGGGCGCGGGCCTCCTCCTTGGTAGCGGCCCGCGTTCCGTCGGGCACGGCGTCGATGCCGCTGGCGCCGAGGAACATGCAGCCGATCTCGTGGTCGTGGTTCTGGCAGTCGCGCCCGTGGCGGCAGCAGCAGGTGTCCTTGATGTAGATGTACTCGCTCGCCTCGATGAGCGCATCGCACACGGCCACGGAAAGCGGCACGCTCTCCCAGGCATCGCTGAGGTCGGCGTTCACCTGGATGACCTTCGGAGCCGTCGTTTCGGTGCGCCCCGGACGCCCCACGGGCGCCTCCCCGGGCGCTGGCTCGCGAAGCTCCACATTGGTGGGGAGGTTGAACCAATGGTTGTTCTTCGGCTTCAAGAGGGGGTGCCAGCGCATGAGGCCGGGAAGGCGCGCGGTCTTGGTGAGAATGACGTCCAAAGCGACGAGTGCCCCATGGGTGATCTTGTACTTGCGCCAGATGAGCGAATTGGGGATGTGCTTGAGCCGACGAGGGCGGATGTCGCCCTCGTCGACGGGGCGTTGCGGCACATCGCGGGGATCGCTTAAGAATCCCATGACGGGCCTCCTTCTACGGAACGATCCAGTTGTATTCGTTGGTGTGGCAGTCGTTGCAGGCCACCACGCTCTCGCTGTGGTTCTTGTGGCAGCTCATGCAGCTGGCCCCGTGCATATGGCTGTCGTGGGGGTTCACCTGGCGGTTGGGAATATCCTCGTAGCTGGCGGTGGCCTCGATGATCTGGGCCATGTTGTGGCAGTTGAGGCACGCCTCGTCGGTCAGAGGGGCGCTGGTGGGCGCCTCCTCGCCGTGGCAGGTGGCGCAGGTGGTGCCGCGTTGGGCGTGCTTGTCCATGGTGGGTGTGGCGGACGTCTCTGCTGTGGCGGCTTGGTAAGTAGCGTTGCCGTACTCGTCGGCGTCGATGGAGGCCTGGGGCCGCTCCACACCGGCGTTTGACAGCATCGAGGGTGTCTGCTCCGGCTCGTGGGGCTGGCAGGCGACCAGGCCCATCAGTGCAGCCAGGGAAAGGGTCGCTGCAAGGCAGGCCATTAGGTGCGTTCTCTTCATAGCTCTCCTCCTTTATTCCTCATGCGAGTGGTCGGGCTCGCAGCCCAGGATGGCCCAGGCCGCAAGGCGCCCGCCGGGCAGGCAGCTGCCCACGCTGGCCCCGCCGGCCACGTTCTCGCCTGTGGCGTACAGGCCCTCGATGGGGTCGTTCTCGGCGTCCAGCACGGCGAAGCGCTCGTCGACGCACATGCCGCCCCAGGTGTTGAAGCAGCTGCCGCCCTCCTGCTTCACGGCGTAGAACGGCGGCGTCTCGATGGGCCACAGGTAGTGGGCCGGCTTGAAGAAGTCCTCGTCGAAGCCGTTATGGCACAGCTCGTTGTACCGATCGACCGTGCGGCGCAGCTCGTCGGGCGGGAACTCCAGCAGCTCGGCCAGCTCCTCGATGGTGTCGGCCTTCTTGATAACACCCTCAGCCAAGTACTTCTCGAAATCGCTCTCGAACCAGTTGCAGGGGTACTCGCAGATCATGGCCGACAGCTTGTTGATGATGTCCTCCTTGCTGATGATGTTGCTGTCGAACAGCGTGGCCGAAATGTGTCCCGGCTGGGCGATGGTCATGGCGGACTGGTAGCTGAAGTAGTAGCCGCGGTACTCGCATTCGTTGAAGAAGCGCTTGCCCTTCTTGTTCACGGTGAGGCTCTTCTGGCGGGCCAGCTGGTTGGGGGCCGAGTACACGGCGTGGCTGCCCACCTCGCGCACGGCGCCGCCGTCCCATATCTCGATGTCCTCCATCATATGGGTGCGCGCGCCCATGCCCTGGGCCATGCGGATGCCGTCGCCCTCGGCGCTGTTCATGCTCCAGCAGCGCACGGCCTCGGCGCGGTCGGGGGCGCAGTAGGTGTGCAGCATGTCCTGGTTGGCCGCGAAACCGCCCGTGGTGAGCAGTACGCCCTTGTCGGCGCGGAAGAACACCTCGGTGCCGTCCTTGGTGCGGGCCTGGATGCCCGTGACGCGGCCGTCCTTTTCAACGAGCGCCGTGCCCGGGGTCTCCATATAGAAGCGCACGCCCAGCTCACAGGCTTTGTCGTAGAGCGGTTCCGTGAAGCCGCGGGCGTTGTGCGGGTCCCAGTACTCCCAGTCCTCTTCCGGATGCTCCGGATCGATGGGGCAGTGCATGAACCCGGGGATGGGCAGGCCCGCGACTTGTTTGGTGGAGAACATAACTCCCATGTCGTCCTGTAGCCAGTTCACCGTCTCGGCCTGCTGGCGGAAGATGCGCACCATGTAGGACACGTCGCGGCCCGATACCGGCGTGGGACAGTAGATGTTGTTGAAGCCGTCCTGAAGCCCCAGCACCTCCATGCCCAGCTGCGGACCCAAAGCCGCTACGGGAAGGCCTACGTCCGGGTCGTTGGCGACGGTCTCCTGCACGGCCTCTTTGCGCTCGTAGCCCTCGGGGATGGCGTCGTTCATGAAGTTGCCGACGCCGTAGACCACCTGGCCGGATAGTCCGTTCACGCGCTGGGCGATGAGCGTTTCGGGGTCGTCGAGGGTCGGGCCCCACAGCCCGAGGCTCTTCATCCAGCGGCTGGGCACGAAGCCCTCGAAGAGCATGGCGATGCTTGTGTCGCCTCCGCAGTAGTTGTTCTTCTCCAGCACGATGACGTCGGCCCCGGCTTGGGCTGCGGTGACGGCGGCCGAGAGTCCCGCTCCGCCGCCGCCGACGATGACGATGTCGGCCTCGCCGGTCCATGTGACGGGCTCGCCAACGGGGGCGATGGGCTTGGCGTTCTCGAAGTTCGGGGTGGTGCCGCGGCTCTCGGGCGTCCAGTCGATGGCCTGGGCCGGGACGGGGGAGGCCATCTCGGCGGCCAGGCCACCGAGGGCCGCAGCGCCTGCGGCCAAGGCCGCGCCGCCGAGGAAGTTGCGGCGGGTGATGTCGTGATTGTTGCTCATGGGTTCTCTCTCCTTTCGCGGTGCCGCTAGCGGGCGGTTGCCTTGGTGGGCGCGACGCTTTGGGGCGTGCCGTTTTTAACCTTGTACGGACTCGCCTTCTTTGGATCCGGGATACGCCGCGTGGCGAACACCGTGGAGACGATGCCCACGAGGGCGGCCGCTATCTGCCAATAGCAGACGGAGCGCACGCCGAGGACGTCGATGGCGATGACCGGTGAGGACATCTCGGCTTGCACGACGGCAACCACGGCGATGCTCGCGACGGGCACGATGAGCGCGGCAACGAATCCGATGATGCCGAGCGCGCGGCCGAGCTTCAGGCGCCCAAAGCCGTTGGTGACAAGCGATCCCGCGACAAGCGCGAGGGCCGCCACGGCGATGACGCACAGCGCAACGAGCGCGGGAGCCGCCACCTCCAGCAGGGCGCTCGTGCGTGCGCCAGCCCCCGGACTCAGCATGAGTCCGAGCCAGGGCGCGTAGACGGCGGTCAGCTCACCTACGTAACTCGCGATGTCGAAGATGCTGCCGGCGACGCTTTGGTGCACCACCGTCGCTTGGATGACTGGCTGGAACGTTGTGGCCGTCACCACGGCGCCTGCGGCGATGGTCAGCCAATTCCAGCGGGAAAAACGCGTCTTCCCCATACCTCTCCTTCCGTTCCTTTCCGCCGGCAGGTCGGGCCTGCCGGTCGGTATGGGAGCGATTCTCGCAGGTGGAGGAAAGCTCTCGCGCAAGGTTGATGCGCCGCGCGGGCGCCCGTTGCGCGTTGCGATAGAGAACGGCCCCTGCCCGTCTCGAAACTTGAGACGAGCAGGGGCCGTTCGTCTCGCGGCGGCCTTTATGCCCCCCGCGGTGCGCGCGATTGCCTCGCCGGTGAGACGGGGTCAGGCACCTGCATTCTCTGAAGGGCCGCCCTTCCCGAGGGATTTCGCCTCGAGGAGGCCGAGGTAGTCGAGCCAGGGATAGTCGTACAGGTGCCGCTCGGTCTTGGTGCGCGGGTACGGGCCCCCCAGGAGCGGCGATTGGAAGGCGACCGGGTTCCAGAGGGCCTCTTCGACGACGTTCTCCCAGAGCTTGTTGATCTGCCCCAGGCCGATCGCCTGCCCGCGCTCGACCCAGAGGCGCACCATTTCCATGCGATTGCGGGCGAGGAGCTCTGCGATGAAGTCGAACTGAATCGGCGTCATGTCGAGGGCGCGCGATATCAGGATGGCGAACATCGGCTTCAAGACGGCTACCTGCCGCTCAAGGTACTCGTCTCGCAGGGCGCTCCTCAAGAGGATCGCCACGGCATCGGTGCGTTCCTCGAAGAACTGGACGATGAGGTCGGTGGCCGTCTCGAGAGGGATATGGCCGGCGTTGCGCGCGATATGGCGGCACTCTGCCAGACAGGTGTTCTTGGCGAGCGCCGCCTCCTTGACCGCCTCCAGGGAATCGAAGCGGCGATAGAACGATGCGCGCGAGCAGGAGGCCGTCTTGCAGAGACGGACGACGGTGGGCGTCACGCCGTGCGAGAGGAGCCAAAGATAGCTCTCAATGAGGCCGTCAGTCGTATGGGCTGAGGCGCGGGAGGTCTCCTCGTGAGTCATATCTGCTCCTGATCAGGTAAGTGAAACATATTTTCCCATAGTGTCTCATTGTACATGAAGGGCGATTTCACCGTGATACCATGGCCGCAGAAAGGGGTTGGATGGAACCGGCCCTTGAAGGGGATCGCGCGACCTCGCAATGGCATACAGAGGAAATGGAAGGCAGGCTCTTTCGTCTGAAAGGGGAGATCATGGTCGTACAGCGAAAACCCGAGAAACTCATCGACATCGACAAGCTCCGGTCGATTGGCGTTCCAGAGGATGTGATCGGCTCCCTCGATCCGCGAGACGGCGGCAACATCAACCCCTCTGGAGACGTGCTCTTCCTCGACGAGGAGCGTATGCGCCGCCGAGAGCATCCCGAGCAGCCGATGCACAAGAACCATCCCAACGGGCTGGGTATCAAGAACTTCCTGTGCACGAAGGTCACGTGCGCACGCCCCTTCAATTGGAACTTCGTCTTGAAGGAGTTCCTGGTTATCGTGGCCGGAGCCAAGCTGACGGGCAAGGAGGGCCTTATCCCCTCGCTCTACAAACGGCTCACGCAATTTGCCCCCGACGAGAAGATGTACACCCACGGCAACGTGCTGCCGCTCAATGTGGACGTCTCCGAGGAGGGGAAGACCACGGTGCTCCCCATCGACCTCATCGACCAGGCCATCGATGACGCCGGCTTCATCGGCATCATGAACCGCTGCATCTGCCGATCGGCCCATCATTGCGAGAGCTTCGAGGCGACGACGGGCTGCCTGTTCCTGAACATGGCCGGCGTTACGGCTGTGAAGAACGGCCTGGCTCGGGAGGCCACCAAGGAGGAGGCCCATGCCCATGTGCGCAAGGCCATGGAGGCCGGACTCGTCGGGCAGGCTCTCTATGTGGAACTCGAGCAGCTGATCTGGGGCTTCCGCAACGACAAGATGGACGAGTTCTCGGAGATATGCTTCTGCTGCCCGTGCTGCTGCGTTGCCCTCGGGCTCGCTAAGAACGCGAGCCGCGAGATCAAGAACCGGTTCTCGGGCTGCGGTTTCACGGCCGTAATCGACCACGGGAAGTGCGCCGGCTGCGGGAAATGCGCCGCCGCATGTCCCCAGGAAACCATCGCGATCGGCGATGACGGGAAGGCCCATATCGATCAGGAGCATTGCATCGGCTGCGGATTCTGCAAGGCGGCCTGCGAATTTGACGCCATCAAGATCAAGCAGACGATGCCCATGAGGGAGAGCATTCACGAGTACTTCGAGAAGGAAGGTCGCATCGACCTGATTATGGATCGATGCACCATGGAGCTCTGAGGTCATGCACGAACTGGGAGTGACTCGCGACATCGCGCGCATTGTCGTTCAGCGGGCCCAGGAGGGCGGTGCCAAGCGAGTGGTGGGCGTGCACTTGGTGGTCGGCCGCATGAGGAATCTTGAGGAACAGTGGGTGCAGCGGTACTTCACCCGCTGTGCACGGGGAACCATTGCCGAAGGCGCGGGGATCCACATCGAGTATGTCCCCATCGCGTTCTATTGTCGATCTTGCGGCGAGACATTCACGCTGGACGTGCACAAAGACGAGCGCATGCGCTGCCCCTGCTGCCAGGGAAACGACTTCTCCATGGTGTGCGGCGGGGAACTGCTGATCAAGAACATCGAGATCGAGTAGGGAACAACAATGGATATCCTCACCATCAAGGAAGACATACTCGCATCCAATCGCAAGGAGGCGCAGGGAATTCGCACCATGCTCGAGCAACGGGGAACCTACCTCGTCAATCTCATGGCATCGCCGGGCGCGGGGAAGACGAGCACGATTCTGCAGCTTGCCCGCACCTGGGGCGACGGGGTATCCCTCGGTGTCATCGAGGGGGACATCGATTCCATGGTCGATTCCCATAAGGTGAAAGAGGCCGGCATTCCCGCCGTCCAGATAGACACGGGCGGGGCGTGCCATCTTGACGTCCCCATGGTCGCTCCCGCGCTGGAGCTCCTCGACCTCGACGCCCTGGATGTCGTGATCGTCGAGAATATCGGCAATTTGGTCTGTCCCGCCGAGTTCGATATCGGAGCCGATTTGGCCGCCATGATCCTCTCGGTGCCGGAAGGCGATGACAAGATTCTGAAGTACCCCCTCATGTTCAGCATCTGCGACGTGCTCATTGTGAACAAGACCGATTTCCTCGCATTGCCGTCGAATAACTTCGATGTCGAGTTGCTGCGCGAGCGCATGGCGCATCTCAATCCCGATGCGGCCGTATTCGAGGTTTCCGCCTATACAGGCGAGGGATTTGCCGATTTGGCGGCGTGGATGGGGCAGCGTATGGAAGAGAAGCGGAATGGGCGGTAGGCTGCCCGCCACGCCGTCGCGAATAGCCCATTCGGCCGATACGGCGCGGGACGGCCGCTAAGATAGCCGCAGAACTTGAGAAGTTCCCCGCGATCCTTCACCGCCGTCCTCCTTCCTTCCAGCTACGACGAGGACCTCCCTGGCGAGGCGGCCGCGCCCTCCCCAACGGCCGCCTCGCTCTTTTCTCAAGGACATCCATGCTGATGCGGCGTGGGGGGAGCTCCGGGACGGCATGGGAAGCGATAGGTCTATCACGCGACGGCTGCGCCCCGCGCCCTAAAAGACTTGGGGCCTGCGTGGTGCGGGCCCCAAGGTAGGACGGTGCTATGTGGCGTGACGGCTACTTGCGCGGGGTACCAGTCTCTTCCACGGCGACGCACACGAAGCCCGGCTTTCTCTCGGCAGGCAGCTCGTTGTAGGCCACCATCTCGGCGATCTCGGCGGCGGTGGCGCTTGCGGGCTCGGTCTCAAGCAGGTAGGCGGTGTCGGCGCGGCGCTCCATGGCGGCCACGAAGTCCTTGGTGCCCACGAACACCTCCTG
>OIBP01000802.1_pt1 | contig 11284 bp, 10 predicted proteins | sample 1581061 | NCBI WGS metagenome assembly OIBP01 (sample SAMEA3882514, study PRJEB24775) | human gut metagenome | biome: human-associated habitat; feature: intestine environment; material: feces | place: Netherlands | collected 2009/2010 | reverse complement strand
CATGGAGAAGGACCCCAATGGCCGTGTGGCCTGCGAGACCTGCGTGTCCACGGGCCTGATCCACATCATGGGCGAGATCACCACCCACTGCTACGTGGATATCCCCAAGATCGCCCGTCAAGTGGTGCTGGACATCGGCTATGACCGGGCCAAGTACGGCTTCGACGGCCACACCTGCGCCGTTATCACCAACATCGACGAGCAGTCCGGCGATATCGCCATGGGCGTGGACAAGAGTCTGGAGGCCAAGGAGTCCGGTGACAGTGCGCTGGACAACGGCGCCGGCGATCAGGGCATGATGTTCGGCTACGCCTGCGACGAGACGCCGGAGCTGATGCCGCTGGCGATCTCTCTGGCCCAGAAGATGGCCAAGCGCCTGGCGCAGGTCCGTAAGGAAAAGCTGGTGGATTACCTGCGCCCCGACGGCAAGACGCAGGTGACGGTGGAGTATGACGAGAATGGCAAGCCCGCCCGTGTGGATGCCGTGGTGGTCTCCACCCAGCATGCCGCCGAGGCATCTCTGGATCAGATCCGCCGGGATATGATCGAACTGGTCATCAAGCCCACGGTTCCCGCTGAGCTGATGGATGAGAACACCAAGATCTACGTCAATCCCACAGGCCGCTTCGTCATTGGTGGCCCTCAGGGTGACAGCGGTCTCACCGGCCGGAAGATCATCGTGGATACCTACGGCGGCAGCGCCCCCCACGGCGGCGGCGCCTTCTCCGGCAAGGACCCGACGAAGGTCGACCGCAGTGCCGCTTACGCCGCGCGCTATGTCGCTAAGAACATTGTGGCCGCGGGCCTTGCCGACAAGTGCCAGGTCCAGCTCGCCTACGCTATCGGCGTTGCGCATCCCGTGAGCGTGCTCGTTGAGACGTTCGGCACCGGCAAGGTCGATGACGGTAAGCTCGAAGAGGCCGTCGAGAAGGTCTTCGACCTGCGCCCCACCGCCATCATCCGCGACCTCGATTTGCGCCGCCCCATCTACCGCCAGCTCGCCGCTTATGGCCACATGGGTCGCGAGGACCTCGGCGTGACGTGGGAGAAGACTGACCGCGTCGACGCGCTGCTCGCCGCGCTGAAGTAAGAGCAATCGAAGACGGGGCAAAGACCGCTGGATATCCAGCCGGCGGCCTTTCTGTCAAAGGAACCGCGCCGGTCTGCGAAAGCAGACCGGCGCGGTTCCTTTGTGTGTATGGGAAGGTAACATGAAAGCGGTTTAGTTGTGGTGCTCCTCGTCCCAGAGCTTTTCGGCCTCGGAACGCCAGCAGGCGGCGTAGGACTTGCACTTGTTGCACAGGTGCTCCACGCTCTCGGGCGCTTCCAGGTCGGTCGAATGCGCGCCGCTGCGCGCGACCATCTGTGGCAGATATTCGGGATTTTCCAGCATCGGGCAGGGGCGCAGGTGGTTGTTGTTGAACGGCTGGCCCTTGCGGTACTCCTTAAAAAGCGGCTGCTGGAGACATTCGAGGAAGCTCTTTTCGCGGATGTTCGCGCCGGAATAGTGGATAAACACGCAGGGCTCAACGTCGCCCGCGGCGTTGATATGGCAGTAGAGCTTGCCGCCGGCGATGCAGCCGCCTGTGAACTCGCCGTCATTCTGGAAGTCGATGCAGAAAATCGGCTTGCCGCCGGTGTAGCCGCGGATCTCTCGCACGCGGTGGATCATATACTCGCGCTGCTCGGCGTTCAGCATCAGGTCAACGTTTGCACCGTCACCGATGGGCATATAGTGGAAGTACCAGTTGAAGCGTACACCGTGGCTGATGAGCATATCCATGAACTCATCACTCGTGACGGCCTTGTAGTTGGCGCTGGTGTAGCAGATGGAGGTGCCGAACAGCAGACCGTTCTCCTTCATCAGGTCCATGGCGTGCATGACGCGGTCATAGACGCCCTCGCCGCGGCGGTCATCGGTGGCATCGCCGATGCCCTCGATGGAGATGAAGAAGGCCATGTTGCCGACTTCCTTGACGCGATCACAGAAAGCCTGGTCGATCAGCGTACCGTTGGTGAACAGGTGGAACACGGAGTTCTGGTGCTTGGCGGCCAGCTTGAACAGATCCTCCTTGCGGCAGGTCGGCTCACCGCCGGTGCACATGTACCAGTGGATGCCCAGCTCCTCGCCTTCCGTGACGATGCGGTCCATATCCTCAAAGCTCAGGTTCAGGCGGTTGCCGTACTCGGCAGCCCAGCAGCCCTTGCAGTGCAGGTTGCAGGCGGAGGTCGGGTCGAACAGCAGGATCCACGGCATGTTGCAGTCATACTTCCTGCGCAGCTCCATGACGTAGTTATAGCCCGCGAACATACCCTCATACACAAGGTTCAGGGTGTTCATCTTGAGGATGTGGGGGTCGATCTCGTTGATAGCCTTGTAGGCGTACTCCATCCACTTGCTGCCGGGGTCGGACACAAAGGCGCGAACTTTGTCCCAGTCGGCATCGGGGTAACGGTGGGCCAGCAGAGGCTGGGCCAGGTTGACGAGCTTGACGGCCTGCTCGGCCATATTTTCAGGGCCTTTGCCGCGCACGGCCTTGATGGCAGAATCAATGGCAGCGCTGAATGCAGCGCGCTGAGCGGCATGAACCACTTTATTCATCGGCATGATAGATTGCTCTCCTTTTTCTCTCCGTTTGGGACACTCATTTGGTATGGCACTATTTTATGCTTATTTTCGGCTTAGTGTACATAGACAAAAGCCGTGGAATGTTCAATTTGACAGCCCGGAAACCCCGCCGCCGCGGGCAAAACCAAACACTCCGCGCAAATTGTCATACAACATCTGCGTGGTCTTGCCTTTTGTTCTTCTTTTGTTCTTCCCACAAAGCATTGCACTTTATGTCGAATTTGTGTTATAATGCAGGTATGTAATTTTACCACCTACCGTACAGGAGGATTGCTATGCCTCGTTCCAATCAAACCAAGCAGCTGCTGGCCCAGAGTCTGCAGGAGCTGATGGCCACGACCCCTCTGGAGAAAATTTCTGTCAACGACATTGTCGATCACGCCAATGTGGGCCGCAACACCTTCTATTACCATTTTGAGGATAAGTACGATCTGGTAAACTGGTATTTCCAGAGCGGCATCACCCGGTTTCTGGTGGAGCTCAGCGCCTATTCCAGCTGGAATGCCCTGCTGGCGGCGCTGGAGACCTATTTTCTGGAAAACAAGGTGTTCTACTGCAATGCCCTTGCCTATAACGGGCAGAACAGCCTGCAGCAATATATGTTCGATTATCTGCGCTCCATCTTTGAGCAGAACGTGCGGGAGCTGACCCCCGATGCCAGCGCCGAGGATACCCGCAAGATCGGGCAGTTCTTTGCCGGTGCGATGATGGGTATTCTGATTCCGTGGGTGCTCAGCGGCATGAAGAGCAACGCCCTGTCCAACATGTCGGAGCTGTCGATCCCGGTGTTCAACCACGAGATCATGCAGAAGCTGCTGCGCGGCGATCCGCAATAAACGCAAAAATAAACCGACCCCGTATCCGATCATAGCATCGGTACGGGGTCGGTTTTTGTCATTTTATGCGGCAGTACCTGCCTCCCTCGGCGCGGGAGGCGGCCCGAAGGGCCGGAGGGAGAGAATTTTGCCATAACCCGAAGTATTTCGAGCTGGCGTAAGGTTCTCTCCCCCACCCGCTGCGGCGGGAGCCCCCTCGCAGAGGGGGCCAAGAAGTTAGCCCAACTGCAAAGTGTGCAAGGAACGCGGCCTGACGGATGCCGCGCAGAGGGGGCCAAGAAGTCAGCCCAACTGCAAAGGGAAGGTGCTGCCCTCCGGCAGGGTGCTGCCGAAGGTCATATACTCCGAAATACGGTTGTTCAGATAGCGCACATCGCCGTCCCAGTCGAGCAGCAGCACGGGCTTGCCGGTCTCAAGGCGTCCGTTCACGATGCTGCGGCGCAGCTTCCGGGCGGTTTCGTCCGATGTGCCGGCCTTGCGGGCACACATGCAGCAAAGCGTCTCCTGCGCCATGCTCTCGAGCCAGTCGTCCTGCATGACCTCGCCCGTGGTCTCGTCATCGATGAGAACCGTCAGCACATAGAACATCTTTTGGGCTTTCAGGCGGCGGGCGGCGCGGCAGACCTCGGGGGTCAGCTCTGGCGTCTGCAGCAGCGGCATAACCACCAGATTGCGGCATGCCGCAAGCGTCTTGACGCAGTCCTCGGTCAGTGCGGACGGGTCAGCCAGCAGACCGAAGGCGCTCTGCGGGTTGGCCTTAGCCAGCAGCACGACCTGCGCGGGGTCGGTGTCCGTCGCATCCAGCAGCCAGACAAAGCTGCCGCGCCCGGCGGCCTTTGGCACCAACTCGCTCAGGCGCTCGTCGCCGCAGCGGGCCGCCGTGATCCAGGCAATAGGCTGACCTTCGAGGTCAGCCTGCTTTTTCAACTCACTGGCACCGTAAATCAAACCGCCAAAGCCCATATTGACGCCGACGGTGCAGATGCGATCCTCATCCACGGAATCCAACAGACGGTGGATAAGGCTGTAGTAGCAGCTGTCTGTGCGCTGCAGAGCCTTCTGCGCGTAGGAAAAAAAGTCCTTCTGCTGTTGATTTTTAGCCAGTGTGGCACACATATCCACATAGTTGCGCAGCTGGCGGAAGCCGCCGCGGCGGATGTCCCCCACAGCGCGGTGTGCCAGCGTCATGGTAAAGCTGCGTGTGCTGTTGTAATCCATAGCCAAAGCGTTCACTCGCTCTCTTGTTAATTTCTTATTGAAACGATTATCGTAATACTGTTAGCATAGCAAACGCGGTGAACGATTGCCATAGACAAAACACGCGGATTGTTTTGATTTTCACTTTAATTCCACAACGGTCACGCCGCTCTCGCCCTCGCCGTAGCGGCCCAGGCGGAAGCTCTTGACGGCCTTGTGGGTGCGCAGATGCTTCTGGATGGCCGTGCGCAGCGCGCCGGTGCCGTTGCCGTGGATGATATAGAGCGTGGACTGCCCGCGCAGCATACCGCTGTCCAGGAACTTGTCCACCTCGTTCAGGGCCTCGTCCACGGTGTAGCCCAGCAGGTTCAGCTCCATACTGGTTTTGCGGCTCTTGTCGAGCTGCACGCGGGTCGAGCGGTGCGGTTCGGCCGGCTTGCGCTTCTCCATCTTATCGGGCGCGCGCAGGTTCGTCAGCGGCACCTTCGTTTTCATGATGCCGGCGCGCACCTCGACCATGCCGTTGCGGTCAGGCCGCGCGGTGACAGTGGCCGTCTGGCCGAGGTCTGCGATAACGACCTCCTGCCCGATTTGTACCTCTTTCAAAGGCACAAACTCCTTTACGGGCTGCGGCTTGGCGTCGGTCTTTTTCAGCAGTGTCTCGGTGTCCCTGCGGGCAATTTCCCGGGCGCGGACAGCACGCTGGGCAGCGCTGGTCTTTTCGTCCTTCTGGATGCGGCGCAGCTCGTCGGTCAGGCTGTAGGCCTCGTTCTGCACCTGCTGCATCAGGTCATGGGCCTGGCGGCGGGCATTTTCGAGTTCTTCCTCACCCTTTTTGATCAGGTCGTCGCGTTTCTTCTCGGCACTTTCCAGTGCGTGCTCCGCCTCATACCGGGCCTGCTCGGCCTCGGCCTGGGCGTCCTTCAGCTGGACCTTCAGGTCATCCAGCTGGGACAGCACGCTGTCGAGGCGTTTATCGTCGTTCGACATGTGATTGCGTGCGGCGTCGATAATTTCCTGCGGAATGCCGAGCTTGGCGCTGATGAGGAAGGCGTTCGATTTGCCCGGCACGCCGACACTCAATTTATAGGTGGGCATCAGCGTTTCGACGTTGAACTCGCAGCTGGCGTTGACGACGCCGGGCGTTTCCAGCGCGTAGACCTTCAGCTCAGCGTAGTGGGTCGTGGCCATGAGCAGGCTGCCCTGACGGCGCAGCTGCTCGAGAATGCTGACGGCCAGCGCCGCGCCCTCGGCAGGGTCGGTGCCCGCGCCCAACTCGTCAAGCAGGGTCAGCGTGGCGTGGCCCGCCAGGTCGAGAATGCCGCTGATGCGCTTCATGTGGCCGGAGAAGGTGGACAGGCTCTGCTCAATGCTCTGCTCGTCGCCGATGTCCACAAGGTACTCGTCAAAATGGCAGACGATGCTGCTCTCGTGCGCGGGGATCAGGAAGCCGTACTGGGCCATCGCGTTGAGAAGGCCCGCGGTTTTGAGCGAAACGGTCTTGCCGCCGGTGTTCGGGCCGGTGATGACGAGGGTGTCGTACTCGCTGCCCAGCTCGATGTCCACAGGCACGACCTTTTTCTTGTCGATGAGCGGGTGGCGGGCCTTGTTCAGCTTGAAGTGCACCGTGTCGCTGACGGCGGGCATAAAGGCGTTCTGCTCCACAGCCAGCCGGGCCTTTGCCAGCAGCAGGTCGATTTTGAGCATCGCGTCATAGCTGTAGGTGAACTGCGGCTCCAGCGAGCCGACCTGCGTCGAGAACGAGGTCAGGATGCGGGTGATCTCCTCCTGCTCCTGCGCACGCAGCTGCATGATGCGGGCGTTGGCCTCGACGACGGCGGTAGGCTCTACAAAGACCGTTGCGCCGGTGGACGAGACGTCATGGATGACGCCGCCGACCTCGCCGCGGTACTCGGCGCGGACGGGCACGACGTAGCGGCCATTGCGCAGGGAAACGACGGCATCCTGCAAAAATTTATTGGTGGTGGAGTTGCGGATGATGTTATCGAGCTTGGTGCGGATGGAATCCTCGGTCTGGCGGATTTTGCGGCGCAGATCGTGGAGGGTCACACTGGCAGTGTCGGCCATCTCCTCGGGAGAAATAATGCTCTCCGAAATCTGCTTTTCCAGCACCGGCTGCGGGGCCAGCGCAAAAAACAGGTCGTCAGTGGGCAGCATCTCATGCTCGCTCAGGCCGTACCACTGGGACAGGCCCGAGAAATTGCGCAGGGTCGCGGCAATTTCCAGCAGCTCACCCATCGAGAGGATGCCCCCCTTCCGGGCGTGGGCAACGATGCGGCGCACCTCGCGCACGCTGCCGAAGCGGGGACTGCCGTTCTTGATGAGCAGCGCGTTGATGGCGTTGGTCTGGGTCAGGTCGTAGCGCTCATCCTCAATCGTGGGGGCCGGCTCCAGCGCCTGCATCATTTCTTTCGTCTCCTGGCAGGCGCAGAGCTGCACAGCGCGGTTCAGGACCTTGTCCAGCTCCAGTGTTGTTTTATAGGCGGTATCCATAACAGGGTTTAGGTCTCCTTATTCAAGTACAGATTTGAGAAAATCCAGGCTTTTCAGCCCATGCTCCAGATGCGCCAGCGTGTACTGCTCGCTGGTGCGGGAAAGTTCCTGTAAGCTCTCGGGCGAGATTTTGAACCCGAACAGCTTTTTATCCTCGGCCAGGCAGATATGGCGCAGGGCGTACAGCGCGCCGTTGTCCAGATTCGTGATATGGCGCGCTTTTTCGGCACAGTCGGCGCAGAGCAGACGGCCCTCGACAGGGTCAAGGTAAAACTCTCCCCCGTCGTATTTACCGCAGCCCGCGCAGGCCAGCACGTCCGGCATATAGCCCGCCAGCGTCAGGGCGCGCAGCTCATAGATGGCTTTGAGCTGCGCGCAGGGATAGTGGCGCTCACTGATCATATACAGGCAATTGAGAAGCAGGCGCAGTTGGGCGTCGGCCTCGGGCGGCGCGGGGGAAAGCTCCGCCGCGATCTCCGCCATGTAGCTGGCCAGAGCCATACCCTCAATGGACGCGGAGATGCCGTGGAACACCTTTTTGACCTGCGCAGTGTCCACAAAATAGTGGCTGCGCCCGCTGGTGAGCGTGAATTCCGAGTAGCAGAACAGCCCTGTTGCACTGAACAGGGCGCTCTTCATCCGCAGGCTGCCGCGGGCCGACGCCGACACCACGCCGAGGTCAGGCGTCAGGATCGTCAGGATCCGATCTGCCTCGCCCACCTTGACCTGCCGCAGCACAAGGCCCGTTGTTGCCACCTGCATATACGTCCTCCTGTGCTGTGTTTTGTTGATTTTTGTACGTCAGATAGTCGTAAATGCTGCCTGTCTGCGCAAAGCGCCGCCAGTCGTCCGCCGTTTTGTCCATGCCGTTCACCCCCATGGCTACAGTGTAGCAGAGGGGGCGCGGGGATGTTGGCGGAATGGGGAATAAAATAAATTTGCAAATGCTGTAGGGGCCGGACATGTCCGGCCCGCGGCCTTACGGATAATGCTCTATAATGGGTAGGCTGCGGGCGGGGCATGCCCCGCCCCTACGCCGTGCAGCGGCTTTACGGTTTCGCAAATCCCAGCGAGTTCAGCTGCAGTTCGTTATCGCGCCAGTCCTCGCGGACCTTGACCCAGCATTGGAGGTTGACCTTGACGCCGAGCAGTTCCTCAATGTCCATGCGGGCGGCGGAGGCAATTTTTTTCAGCATCTGGCCGCCCTTGCCGATGATCATGCCCTTATGGCTCTTGCGCTCACAGTAGATGTCCACGTCAATGTCGATGAGATCCTTGTCGGGGCGCTCTTTAAACCGCTCGACAACGACGGCGATGCCGTGGGGCACCTCCTCACGCAGGAAAAGCAGTGCCTTCTCGCGCACAAGCTCTGCGACAAGCTCCTTCTCCGGCATATCGGTGAAGGCGTCATCATCGAAATAGTGCGGGCCCTCGTTGCCGTAGGGCTTGAGCATGGCAAACAGTTCATCGCAGCCCGTGCCGTCCTTAGCCGAGATCGTGACGATGTGATCAAAGCAGCCGAACTCCTCCAGTTGCTTCTTGCGGGCTTCCAGCGCGGCAAAGTTATCCAGCAGGTCCACCTTGTTGATAACGGCAATGGCCGGGCCGCCCTTTTGCAGCGCCTTGACCATCGTCAGCTCGGCGTCGGTGAACTCCCCTGCCGGTTCAAACAGCATCATCGTCACATCGACGTCCTTCAGGCTGGCGGCGGCGGTCTGGGTCATGCGGGCGTCCAGCTTGTTGCGGGCGGCGTGGATGCCGGGGGTGTCCATCAGCACATATTGCACGGGGCCCTTGGTGATGACGCCGGTAATGCGGCTGCGGGTCGTCTGGGGCTTTTTGGTCACAATAGCGACCTTTTCGCCCACAAGGTAGTTCGTCAGGCTGGATTTGCCCACGTTGGGGCGGCCCACCAGCGCCACAAAGACGCTGGACGGCATTTCAGGAATCGGTTTTGCCATTCGGTTGTTTGCCTTTCTCTGTTGAGTTGGAAGAACGGAAAATGAATTTGCAGAAGAGGACCAGCGTCAGCACCAGCCACGCCGGGCGTGTGGGGCGCAGCGTAAAGTTAGCCCACAGCGTGCCCAGCCGCGGCCAGAACACGCAGAGGGCCACGATCAGCGTTCCCACCGCCATGACGAGCACTGCACCCGCGGCCATATCCTTGGCCGCGCCTGCGCTCCACCAGTGGGTGGTGTCGGGCTTGTCCACGGCGCGCTCAATCGCGGAGTTGACAAGCTCCAGCGCCAACACCGCCGCCACGCAGAGTGCGATAAGCGCGGTCTCCACGGGGTCTAGCTCCGCCCAGAATGCCGCCACAAAGGCATAGAACGCCGCGCAAAGGTGAAACCGGAAGTTGCGTTCCTCCTGCACAGCGGCGCGTATGCCGTTGTAGGCATAGACAAAGCCCCGCGCAAAGCGGGTCAGCTGCTCAAATTTCATCGCTGGTATAGGAAACCGTGCGCGGCAGGCCGAGCTGGATGAGCACAGCCTCCTCCTTCTCGCGCATACGCACGGCCTCCAGGCCGCCGGCCTCATGGTCGTAGCCCAGCAGGTGCAGCATCGAATGTACCGTCAGATACGCGACCTCACGCTGCAAAGAATGGCCGTACAGCTCGGCCTGCTCCATGGCGCGCTCCATCGAGATGACGATGTCGCCCAGCAGCTTGCAGCCGTTGTCCTCGTCAATGTCATACTCGCCGTTTTCACCGAGCGGGAAGCTCAGAACGTCGGTGGCGGAATCCTTGTCGCGGTACTCCTTGTTCAGCTCGTGGATGCGGTTGTTATCCACGAAGGTCACGCTGATCTCCGCCGGACCGTCAAAATGCTCGAAATCCAGCACCGCGTTGCAGCTGCGGCGGATCAGGATGCGCAGCCCGGAAGGGACCTTGACCACGTTTTGATCGTTCGTAATCAACACCTTATTGGACACGTTAATCGACCTCCATTGTTTGTTTATGGTTGTGGCTGCCGGGAGCCTTCTCCTCGGCGGCCTTTTCATACGCTTTTACGATCTGCTGCACCAGGCGGTGGCGCACGACATCCTTCTCTGTCAGGCGAACCTGCGCGATGCCCTCGACGTCCCGCAGGACATGCAGGGCATCCATGAGGCCGCTGCGCACCTTATCCGGCAGGTCGATCTGGGTCACGTCGCCGGTGACCACGACCTTGCTGCCGACGCCCATGCGCGTCAGGAACATCTTCATCTGCTCGGGCGTGGTGTTCTGGGCCTCGTCCAAGATAATGAAGGCGTCATTTAACGTGCGCCCGCGCATGAAGGCGAGAGGAGCGATCTCGATGGTGCCGTTCTCGATGAGGGCATTCGCCCGCTCCTGATCGAACATGGAGTACAGCGCATCGTAGAGCGGCCGGATGTAGGGATCCACCTTCTCGAAGAGGGTGCCCGGCAGAAAACCGAGGTTCTCGCCGGCCTCCACGATGGGCCGCGACAGCACGATGCGACCGACTTCCTTGCGCTTTAAAGCCGCCACCGCCATGGCCATGGCCAGATAGGTCTTTCCCGTGCCGGCCGGCCCTATGGCGAAGGTGACCGTGTTGTCGCGGATGGCGTCGACGTAGTGCTTCTGGCCGGCGGTCTTCGGTCGGATGGCCCGGCCCCGGAAGGTGAGCAGCACATCGTCGCGCAGGGCGGCGGGGGCGAACTCTGCCTGGCTGAGCAGCTCGACGGAACGGCGCACCGAGTCGGTGTCGGGGGCCTGCCCTTCCTCCACCGTTTTGAACAGGTCGGCGAACAGCGCGGTGAGCTGCTGCACCTCCACGGCGTTCCCTTCGATGACGATGCGATTGCCCCGCACGGTGAGCCGAGCGTCGAAGGACTCCTCCAGCACGTGGAGGATCTCGTCGGAGGCGCCGACGACGAGGGCCATGTCCACCCCGCCGGGCGCCGTGAGCGTTGTCTGCATCAAATCAGTCATGCTCGCTATTGTACCCTATGTTGCGCGCTGTGTTGTGCGCCTGCTCCAAAACTCCCATCGATGTCGCAGCCAAACCCCATCGGCACTCGACCGAAAAAGGTCGCTCGGGCGGCGCGAGCCTTAATCCGGAGCGCGTTTCAAGCGGGAGAGGCGCTTCTGCCGCGCGGCTATCC
>OIBP01000796.1_pt1 | contig 11347 bp, 9 predicted proteins | sample 1581061 | NCBI WGS metagenome assembly OIBP01 (sample SAMEA3882514, study PRJEB24775) | human gut metagenome | biome: human-associated habitat; feature: intestine environment; material: feces | place: Netherlands | collected 2009/2010 | reverse complement strand
AAATAAGAAAGGAGTCCGATTATGGGCAAAAATCTCAAAGGTAAAGAGTGCGGCAAAGGCATTTACCAAAGGAAGGACGGTTTGTACTCCGCAAGATACTACGCGAAAAACGGCAAACGCAAAGAGAAATACTTTGAAACGCTGCCGGAAGCGAAAAACTGGCTTGCTGACGCAAGATATGAAGAACGGCATAATCTTATTGTCACTTCTCCCGATATGACAGTAGATAAGTGGTTTGCATACTGGGTTGAAAACATCATCTGCGATCTTGCTCCGAACACGATACGGAATTATCAGGAACGCTACAAATGGAATATTCAGCCGGTGATCGGCTCCATGTGCATAGCCGATGTAAAACCCATGCACTGCAAAGCCGTTCTGAATCGAATGGAAACTACCTATGCAGGTTCCACCATTCGGCAGGCTTATATCACAATGGGAACCGTGTTAAAATCAGCAGTTATGAATGACATTATCGTCAAACACCCTATGCACGGCGTTCGTTATACGAAACCCGTTCGGGCAGCAGATGATATTAAATTTTTGACTGTCGAAGAACAGGAAAAATTTCTTGAAGCGGCGGCACATTCGCAGAACTATCGGCAATATGCGCTACTTTTGGAAACGGGACTGCGAACGGCAGAACTGATCGGTTTAACATGGGATTCGATTGATTGGAAAAAGCACACGCTGACCGTCAGTAAGAGTTTAGAGTATCGGCACAGCCAAAAATGCTGGCGAGCCGGACCGCCTAAGACGCCGAAGAGCTACCGCACCATTCCGCTTACAGACAAAGCATATTCCATTTTGAAAAGCTGTTATGAAGAAAAAGACAGCCGGAATGAAGCTGAAACGCTGTCGCAGATCTTAGAATATACCGACAGCCGATCGGGCGAAAGGAAATATCTTGTCATGCGCGATTTGGTGTTCATCAACCGGCGCACCGGTGAGCCCGCCAAAAACAGTTCTTACGACACACATTTATACAAATTGTGTGATGAAGCGGGTATCAAACGCTTTTGCATGCACGCCTTACGACATACTTACGCGACACGCGCGATTGAGCGCGGCGTACAGCCTAAAGTATTGCAGCAATTATTAGGACACGCAAGCATTAAAACCACCATGGACAGGTATGTTCATGTTACGGACGAATCACTGGCAAATGCGGTACGCCTGTTTCAGCAAACTACGCCGCCAGTTACAAAAAAGGGCGTAGAAAGGGCGTAAAAGAAATTCAGCGAAAGGCGAAAATCCAAATAAAATGCGGGTTTTCGGACAGGTAAAACGAAAAATGAAATTAGGTATCGTCGGTCTGCCGAACGTCGGCAAGAGCACACTTTTTAATGCAATCACGAATGCGGGGGCGCAGTCTGCGAACTACCCGTTCTGCACCATTGAGCCGAACGTGGGCGTTGTTGCCGTGCCGGACAAGCGCCTCGATAAGCTGGCAGAAATGTACGAGCCGGAAAAGTTCACCCCGGCGACGATCGAGTTTGTGGACATTGCGGGTCTTGTGAAGGGCGCGTCGAAGGGCGAGGGCCTCGGCAACAAGTTTCTCTCCAACATCCGCGAGGTGGACGCGGTGGTTCATGTGGTGCGCTGCTTCGAAAACGACGACATTATTCACGTCGAGGGCTCCATCGACCCGGCCCGCGACATTGAGACAATCGACCTTGAGCTGATTCTCTCCGACATTGAGGTGCTCGACCGCCGCATTGACAAGACGAAGAAGATGATTAAGGCGGACAAGAAGTACCAGAGCGAGCTGGAGTTCTTTGAGCGCGTACACGAGGCGCTGGATGCCGGAAAGCCCGCCCGCAGCGTGGCGTGTGACGAGGAGGAAGCCGAGCTGCTCGCTTCCGTCAACCTGCTGACGAACAAGCCCATCATTTTCGCCGCCAACATGAGCGAATCCGACTTTGCAAACGGCATTGAAAACAACCCCGGCTATCTCGCCGTGAAGAAGATCGCCGACGAGCAGCACGCTGCTGTGCTGCCAATCTGCGCGGAGATCGAAGCCGAAATTTCCGGCATGGACCCGGAGGAAAAGGAACTTTTCCTCGCCGACATGGGTCTGACCGAATCCGGCCTTGACCGCCTCATCAACGCGTGCTACTCCCTGCTCGGTCTCATCTCCTACCTGACCGCCGGCAAGCCCGAGGTGCGCGCCTGGACGATTAAGAAGGGCACGAAGGCCCCGCAGGCTGCGGGCAAAATTCACAGCGATTTCGAGCGCGGCTTCATCCGTGCCGAGGTCATTGCATTTGACGACCTGATGGCATGCGGCACCATGGCGGCCGCGAAAGAAAAAGGCCTTGTACGCAGCGAAGGCAAGGAGTATGTGATGCAGGACGGCGACATCGTTCTGTTCCGCTTCAACGTTTAATCTTCAAACAAAAATTGCAAAGCCCTCCGCTTCCGATTTTTCGGGATGCGGAGGGCTTTTTGCAGGAATAAATCTTGTAATCTCTATTTGTTGTCTTCGCTGATGATGCGGTAATACACCTTTGCGGTGAGGGCATAGACGACCGCATAGAGCACGGAGAATACGAGGAACGACGCGACGGTGCAGGTAATAAACACCGTTTCGGAGCTGAGCATCATAGCGCGCAGAATAGCGCGGATGATGGGGTACGCGAACATCACGTGGATGCCGGCTGTGATGAGCGGCAGGAAGAAAACGGTCAAAATCTGCGTATGGATAGCGTGCTTTACTTCCTTTTGGCTGAGGCCGACCTGCTGCATGATGGCAAAGCGGTTCTTATCCTCCATACCTTCGGAAATCTGCTTATAGTAAATGATGAGCACGGCCGCCATGGTGAACACAAAGCCGAGCGAGATGCCCATAAAGAGGAAGCTGCCATACATGCTGCGAATTTCCTTCGTATTTTCGACACGGCACTCAAAATTGAAGTATCCGTCTTCGTCCCAGAATACGCTTTCTTCGTCCGGCATGATGGTCGTAACGTCTTCGCGGATCGCATCGTAAAACGTCTGCTGTTCCTCATCTCTCAGTTTGCCGAGCGAGATGCAGTAGTACTCGGTGGGCGTGATGACTTGACTTTTTTCCGCATAATCCGGCAGAACAACGACATACGGCTTTGAGACGTAAGCGTGATATCTGCCGCGCAGGTTAAAGGACTTCGGCGTGGGTAAAAGCGTATACGTCGTGCCCGCAAATGTCATGGTGTCCGGCATAGGTACGCCGTCTACACTCATATAAAGCGCCGTGCCCGGTTCCACGGTCACGTTTTCGCCTGTGATGCGGTTATAGGTCTCTGCGGAAAAAAACAGCACGTTACGCGTGATGGAGTCGACCTGCGCGGTGCCGTCTTTCATGAAGATTGCAGAGGAATGGTCTTCGGTTTCTTCTGTGGAATCGTAGCCGGTCAGGAATTCATAGGACGTATAGCTGCCGCCCGGAACACTTTTCAGCTCATCGGTCAGAAAGGTGTCCATGTCGACCATGTGGTTCGGGTCTTCCATACTCAGCAGGACATCTGCCGGGTAGCGGGTGTGGATCATATCCTCGGCGCCAAACCACAGCGAGCAGGTGGAGGACAAAATGACGAGCACCATGGTGGAGAGAATGCAGATATTTGCAAGGCCGACGGCGTTTTGCTTCATGCGGTACAGCATGCCGGAAACACTGATGAAGTGGCTTGTTTTGTAATAATAATTTTTATTACGGCGCAAAAGCTTTAAAAGCGCGATGCTGCCCGCCGTAAACAGGAAATACGTGCCGATAATGACGAGGAGGACGGCAACGAAAAACAGGGAGATGGCGAGGACAGGCTCACGGGAAGACAGAATGGAAAGCGCATAGCCGGAGCCGAGGCACAGCACGCCGAGAATGGCCATAAACGCTTTCGTCTTCGGCTCGCGCTCGCCGACGTTCGTGCCGTGCAGAAGGTCTATGGGACGCGAAATGCGCACACGAAACACATTCGAGATGTAAATCAAAACGTAGATTACGCCGAACACAACAGCAACGTACTGCAGGCTTTTCGGTATGATGTGAAAGCCGTAATTCGGCGTGATGCGTATCATTTTGGCAACGATGAGAAATGTGAGTTTATCAAGCAAAATGCCGACGGCGCAGCCGCCTACAATAACGATAAGCGCCGTGAAAAGCGTTTCCAACCCGATGACGCGGGCAATGTGGCCTTTGTTCATGCCGAGCACATTATAGAGACCGAGTTCTTTTTTACGCTGCTTCATCAAAAAGCTGTTCGTGTAAAACAAAAATATGACGGCAAACAGCATGACGACGGTGCTGCCGAGCGTGAACATCATTTGCGACGTGGGACCGAGCTCCGTATTATTGGAAAGCGAATTTAAAATGTAGCTGACCGCTGCCACAAAAACGCCCGCCAGCATAAACGGCACGTAGCTGCGGCGGTGCTTTTTGATGTTCTGCGCCGCCAAGCGCACATATAAGTTATTCATTTTCGTGCCCTCCCGTTACGCGCCTGCCGCCATGGCGGTGAGGGTATCCGAAATACGGTGGAACATCTCTTCATTTGTGGAACCACCGCGGTAAATTTGGTGGAACACAACGCCGTCCTTGATGAACAGTACGCGGCCGGCGTGGCTTGCGGCCTTAGTGGAGTGCGTAACCATCAAAATCGTCTGACCGGCGCGGTTAATCTCGCCAAAGAGCGATAAAAGGCTGTCGGACGCGCGGGAATCGAGTGCGCCGGTGGGTTCATCCGCAAGTAGAATCTGCGGTGAGGTGATGAGCGCACGCGCCACGGCGGCGCGCTGCTTCTGGCCGCCGGAGACCTCGTACGGGTATTTCTGGAGCAGATCTGCAATGCCGAGCTGCTGCGCGAGCGGCAGAAGCTTCGCCTGCATCTCCGGAAAATGCTTGCCCGCCAAAACGAGCGGCAGAAAAATATTATCCTGCAGGGTGAAGGTATCAAGCAGGTTGAAATCCTGAAAAACAAATCCGAGGTTCTGGCGGCGGAACGAAGCAATCTCTTTTTCTCCGATGGTTGAGAGTGCACGGCCGTTTAAGAACACCTCACCCTCCGTGGGACGGTCAAGCGCCGCCAGGATATTTAAGAGCGTCGTTTTGCCGGAGCCGGACTCGCCCATGATGGCGACATACTCGCCGCGCTCCACGGCAAATGTGACATTCGTGAGCGCCTGCACGCGGCTGCCGCCGAACCGCGTGGTGTATACCTTTTTCAATCCATTGACTTCCAAAACAGCCATAAATAAGTCTCCTTTTTCAATTCGTTGACAAAAGTATACAGCAAAAAGCGGACGCAGAACATCGATTCACCTTACAAAATGAAAGGCGGAACTTACATTTTTGTAAGGTCACTCCACCTGTAAATTGCTTTCCTTCATATCGAGCGAAAAGGTGCTGCCTGCGCCGGGAGCGGACTGCACGGAAAGCGTGTGGCCGAGCATATCGGCGGCGCGGCGGCTCAGATACATGCCGAGACCCGTCGATTTCTTTTCTGCCCTGCCGTTATAGCCCGTGAAGCCCTTTTCAAAAATGCGCGGCAGGTCTTCCGGTGCGATGCCGATGCCGGTATCGCTGACCTTTAAGACCTTATTCTTTGTGACGGTGACGGTCACGGTGCCGCTTTCCGTATATTTTACGGCGTTTGCGAGCAACTGACCCAAAATGAACGCCAGCCACTTTTCGTCCGTTAAGACCTGCACCGGGGCAATATCGCACTTTAACGCGATGTGCTTGCGGACAAACTGCCCGGCGTACTGCCGCACGACGCGCTTTATGACGGGTTCGACCTCAACTTTGGCGAACACAAGGTCGTTTGACGTGCTGTTTAGGCGCGCGTAATTCAAGGCCATTTCGGCATAGCGGTCTATGCGGAACAGCTCTGCGGAAAGTGCGCGGCTGCGCGGGGTATCTTCTTCGCCGAGCATCAGCCGCATGGCGGAGATGGGCGTTTTGATCTGGTGTACCCACATGGTGAAATAATCGGTGTTCTCCTCCTGCCCACGGCGGCGGTCGGTCTCACTTTGGGCAAGCTTGGTGCACAGCATGCGCACGGCTTCGTCATAACACACGGCCGTGCTGCCCGAGGGCTCCGGGAGGTCATCGCGCGATTCGGGCAGATTCAAAAGCGCCGATTCCAACCGGCGAAACTGCTTATGAAACCGCAGATAGCTTAAAATAAAGCTTAAAAGTCCCACCGCCGCGCACAGCAGCGCCGCGTACAAAACGGGATCGGCGGGCAAATCGTATAAATAGAGGATCACCGCAAAAATGGCAAAGCACAGCAGCAAAAACGCGATCTGCAAAATGTGTGCGCACAGGTATGAGAAAAACAGCGCGCTTTCTTTTTTCTTCATGGGTCACCTCACAAAACGACATAGCCGCTGCCGACGCGCGTCGTGATGAAATCGGTCAGGCCGATGCCGGAAAGCTTCTTACGCAGGCGGGTCATGTTGACGGTCAGCGTGTTTTCTTCAATGTACAGGTCGTATTCCCAAAGGCGCGTCATGAGCGTTTCGCGGCTGACGACCTTGCCGCGGCTTTCCATAAGCGTCTGCAAAATGCGGAACTCATTGCGCGTGAGCTGCACCTTTTGGCCGTCGTGCGTCACGGTCTCATCGTTCAGGTTCAAGACCGCGCCGCCACGCTCAATGACCGGCACACGGTCGCCGAGGTCATAGGTACGGCGCAAAACGGCGCGAATTTTTGCCATAAGCACGGAGGGGTCGAACGGCTTTGCGATAAAATCATCGCCGCCCATGTCTACCGCCATCACAATATTCATATTTTCCGACGCGCTGGAGACGAAAATGATCGGCACGGCGGATATTTTTCGGATCTCGCTGCACCAGTGGTAGCCGTTAAAAAACGGCAGGGTGATGTCCATAAGGACAAGATGCGGGTCGAAATCCGTAAATTCGCGCAGAACATCGCGAAAATCGCGGACACAGCGCGGGGTAAGCCCCCAAGATTCGATGATGCGGCTGACCGCACCCGCAATAGCCTCATCATCTTCAACAATCAAAATTCTGTGATTTTCCATAGTATCTCCAATTTACAAATTGTTAGCCTCACTTCTCCCCGAGTACCCGCTTCAAAAACGCCGCCGAGCGCTCCATGCATTTCAGCTGCTCTATGGAGCCGAAATGTTCTGCCGCAAAGCTGCCGGTGTAACCGGAGTCAAGCAAAACACGCATCATTTTTTCAATGGGCAGATTGCCGTCGCCTACCGCCACGGGATACAGCTTGCGGTTTGCGACCGTGACGCACGGACTGCCGGTGTTTTCCGTAAACGCGCGGTCTTTGCAGTGCACGGACGCAATGTACGGACGGAACAGGGAAAAACTCTTCACCGCGTCCTCCTCATTATAAAGGAAATTGCCGGTATCAAAGCCACAGCGCAAACCGGGCACATGCCGCATGAACCACATGAGCTCATCGGTGCGGGAGTACGGCGCCGTAAGGTTATCGAACTCCTCCATGACAACCGTGATGCCGTGCTTTTCCGCTTCCGCTGTAAGCTCCGTTAAAGATGCCGCCATGCGCAGACGGCGGGCTTCATACTTTGCGCTGCCGCGCACCATTTCGTCCTCCGTCAAAAAACCCGCCACGGCAAGCAGAAACTTGCAGTTTGCTTTTTCGCAGCAGTCTATAACGCGCAGAGATTCCGCACGGTCGTTTTCCGGGGAACCCGTCTCGCTGCCGAAATCGAAAAAATTATAAATACCGTTCACGCAAAGACCGGCTTTTTGCAGCGCAGGCAAAATTACATCACCCTCGTTTTTGATGCGGTTCGCGTCGAGCTCCACACCGTCAAAGCCAAAGCGTTTTACCGCCGCGCACACTTCATCTAATGTAATATTCTCCTGCTTCATGGCTTCTGCCATGTGCTCGTAAAAAACAGAAATTCGGTTCATATAAACGCCACCTCCAAAAGTATTTTCAGCATAGCAGGCAATACAGATTTTGTCAATGCAAAACCCGCAAGCAGCACGCGTTCCGCTGCCTTTTCCGAAAATTTTTCCCGGCGGCACAATGTGACAGAATCAAAATTTGTCCCACATGTATACTGGTGTCGGGAGGTGAAAGCGTGACCGTTTATGCCGACCTGCTTTTCATCGTAAACCTCTACATAGACGCACTTTTGCTCAGCGCGGTACGGCGTTTTTTGCGGCTGCCGCTTACGGGAAAAAGGCTTTTGCTCGCTTCCGTGCTCGGCGGGGTGTTTGGGCTTTCTGCCCTGCTGCCCGCGCTGCCGGGGGTTGTTTTGTTTCCGCTGGCGCTGTTGGAATCGCTTGCGCTGTGCGCGGCAGCGTTTGCGCCAAAGCCGATGACGCAGCTTTTAAAAGCCGCTTTTTTGCTGTTTTTGTTTGGCGCGGCGCTTTCCGGGCTTTTGACGGCTGCGGCGTATTTTCTGCCGATACACGGCATTTTGCTCGCAAACGGCGCGGTGTATTTTAACATTTCCGCATTGACGCTCATTTTGCTCACGTGCGTCTCTTACGGCGTGCTGTACGGCTTCGACCGCCTGTTTCGCAAAAAGGAGCCGGACGTGTTTTTCGCAAAACTGACCATCACACGGCAGGGCAAAACCGTCACGCTGCCGGCGAAAATTGATACGGGGCTGACGCTGACGGAGCCTTTTTCCGGCACGCCTGCCATTGTTGCGGATCGGCGTGCGCTCGGTGACATATTGCCGCCGAATTTCGGAATGCAAAGCACGGAAAATGCTGTTTCTATGCGGCTCATCCCGTTTTCTTCACTCGGAGCGGACGGTGTTTTGCCCGCGTTTCGGCCGGATGCGGCTTCGCTTTCGGGCATATCAATCGAATGCTGGGTGGCCGTAACCGACCGCACGCTTTCCGCAGGGAGTTTTCAGGCGCTCGTCGGCGCCGCCGTGTGTGACGCCGCGCAGATACAGGGTTTAAAACCCGGAAAGGACATCCCATGAAACACGATTTTCTCACCCGCATGCGCGAAATTTTTGCTCACTTTTTATCAAAGCTGAACGAAGACACCTGCCACTACATAAACGGCCCGGAAACGCTTCCGCCACCGCTGACGAAAGCGGAAGAACAGGTGGTTTTTCAGAACATCCGTGACGGAAAACCGAACGCACGCGACCCTCTTATCACACATAACCTGCGGCTTGTCGTGTACATTGCGAAAAAATTTGAATCGCCTGCCGTGAATGTGGAAGACCTCATTTCCATCGGCACCATCGGGCTCATCAAAGCGGTAAATACGTTCAGCGTGGAGCGCAATATCAAGCTTGCGACGTATGCTTCGCGGTGCATTGAAAACGAGATTCTGATGTACCTGCGCAAAACGGCGCAGCTGAAAAACGAGATCTCGCTCGACGACCCGCTGAATGTGGATTGGGACGGCAACGAGCTCCTGCTCTCCGATCTACTCGGCAGCGACCCCGACATTGTGAATCGCGGCATCGAGCAGGAATCGGAAAAGCAAACGCTGCTCCGTGCCGTTGAAAAGCTTGACCCGCGCGAAAAGCAGATCATGGAGCTGCGGTTTGGGCTGAACCGGCAAAAGGAGCACACGCAAAAGGAAGTTGCCGATGCACTCGGCATTTCGCAGTCGTACATCTCAAGGCTTGAAAAGCGCATTTTGCACCGATTGAAGACAGAAATGGAGAAGGCGGGATAAACACGCCATAAACACGACAAAAAGCAGATGTATCTACCGATTTTGGTGACACATCTGCTTTTTCTAAAAAATACACCGGTTTTAAAGTATTCGGTTTATACGAGCTTCAAATATTTGACCCCATATGGCGTCAGCTCCACCCTGCCGTCGCTTGTTTCGCCGGTTAAAAAATCGACCGCTTTGTACTCGCCGCGGGCGTCTATGGAACACGGCGCGTTTTCCGCATTGACGGCAACAAACACCGTCTCATGATCACAATGACGCTCAAACAGAAGATTTTTATTCTGAATGGTGATGTTCTTATAATCTCCGTAATTCAATGCGCGGCTTTCGGTCTTCACCTTCGCGAGTTTTTCGATGAACGCGGTCAGCTCGTTTTCGACGGGTGCATCGAAGCACGGGCGCAGGGCGTTGTCACCCTCATGCTTCTCGCCCTTTGCGCCCCACTCGCTGCCGTAATACAGGCACGGAATGCCCGGCATGGCGAACAGCACGCCGTACAGCGGGTAAATTTGCTTTTCGTCGTTTAAAATGCTCGCGATGCGCGTTACGTCGTGGTTATCGGCGAAGTTCATCAGGTGCTTGCCGCGGTACAGCGTCCACGATTCCGGGCCGAACTGCCGCCCGAGCGAATGCGCAATCTCAAAGAGATTCATCGAATTGAACGCAGAATAAAGCCCTTTGTAGCACTCGTAGTTCGTCACGCTGTGCAGCAGGCCGTCTGCAGTGATGCGGTTGTAATCGCCGTGGATCATCTCGCCGATGAGCACAAACTCCGGCTTTTTGCCGTCGCAGTACGCGCGCAGGCGGCGCATGAAATCTTCATTCAACATGTACGCCACGTCAAGACGCAGGCCGTCGATGCCGAATTCGTCGACCCATCTGCCGACGCAGTTTAAAAGGTACTCGACAACGGTGGGATTATAGAGATTGAGCTTGACAAGCTCGTAATGTCCCTCCCAGCCCTCGTACCAAAAGCCGTCGTTATAGGCGCTGTTACCGTCGAAATTCAGGTGAAACCAGTCTTTATAGGGAGAGTCCCACTTTTTCTCCTGCACGTCACGGAACGCAAAAAAGCCGCGTCCCACATGGTTGAACACGCCGTCGAGCACAACTTTGATGCCGTTTTCGTGCAGCGCATCGCACACAGCTTTGAAGTCTTCATTCGTGCCGAGGCGGCAGTCTATTTTTGTAAAATCACGCGTATCGTAGCCGTGGTTGTCCGATTCAAACACCGGGGAAAAATACACCGCGCCGATATGCAGCTTTTTCAGGTGCGGAATCCACCCTTTGACCTTTTGAATGCGGTTCACGCACACGCCGTCGTTCGGCATGGGCGCACCGGTAAAGCCCAAGGGATAGATCTGGTAAAACACCGCTTCATCTGCCCACATTGTTATATCCGTTCCTTTCAAAAGAGTTATGCCGATTGCAACTTAAAACGTATACATGCCGTCTGCCGTCTGGCGGATATCCGCATTATAGAACGCTGTCATGGCCTTTACCATGTACGCAGTGTCCTTTTCGCCCGCCGTTTCCACGCAGGAGTGCATCGCGAGCTGCGGGATGCCGATATCGACCGTGTTGAGCGACAGATGACCGTTTGAGATATTGCCGAGCGTAGAGCCGCCCGCCATATCGGAGCGGTTGTGGAAGATCATCACCGGCACCTCGGCCTTACGGCAGATCTCGCCGAACACGGCG
>OIBP01000793.1_pt1 | contig 11362 bp, 3 predicted proteins | sample 1581061 | NCBI WGS metagenome assembly OIBP01 (sample SAMEA3882514, study PRJEB24775) | human gut metagenome | biome: human-associated habitat; feature: intestine environment; material: feces | place: Netherlands | collected 2009/2010 | reverse complement strand
TCAACATCCACATCTTTGCCGGCGGTCAGGGCAGCTGGGTCGAGCCGAACGGCCGCCACTATGCACCCCTGCCTCGCCTGCCGTGGCAGGAAGATGACGTTGCGGAGGTGCCGCAGTGAGAGAAAAATTCAAAAGATTCTGGGATACTGCTAACCCCGATTTGCTGCGACTTGTCATTATTTTTGTTTTGGTTGGGCTGCTGTTGGCCGGTTTCTTGCTTTTTGGGCATTCCGGTGATGGCGGTTCGGTGCTGCCTGCATGGGCACAGACCAAACGTGTCGAGCCACCCGACGAACGCCTTGCCGCCGCGCAGAAAGAAAACCCGGACACCGTGGCGTGGATCACGATTCCCAGCACCAATATTGACGCGCCCGTGCAGCAGTACGGAGACAACGACTACTATCTGCGCCGTGACGAGAAAGGTACCGAGGATTATCACGGTTGCATCTATGCTGACTATACCTGCCGTATGAACAGCGGCGAAAAAGTTTCCCGCAATCTGATTTTTTACGGGCACACCTTTACCGATGAAGACTACGAGGGAGGGTTTGAGGATCTGCACAAATATCGTGTGTTCGAGTTTGGGCAGGAGAACCCGTACATTTATGTTTCGCTGGCAGATGAAAAACTGACTTACCAGATTTTCAGTGTGTGGGTCTGTGATGTTTCCACCGACACTGACTGCATTCAGGCCAACCCGGACGATGCGGCCTTCCAGCAGATTCTGGGTAAGGCTGTTGCCGGCTGTGCGTTCGATTATGGTGTGGACGTGACAACGGATGACCATATTCTGACGCTCTCCACCTGTACGGCAGACCCTAACAGCCGCCTGCTGGTCGTTGCCAAGCTGATTGATGGAGGTGGTGTAGATGTAGCATCGTGATTTTTTCGCATTTGATGTAAAAATAATACGAAGGAGTTATGCAAATGCAATATAAACTCAAACACCGCTTATCTGCAGCGCTCATGGCGGGTGCCATGTGCTGCACAATGATTCCCGCAGCTTCGGCCGATGAGATTGCTACGCCGGAGACAGTAGATACGGCTGTTCCTGAAGTTACTGACAGTGTAACACCAGCCCTTTCTCAGATTACCGAAAATCTGTACAACGATCTACCTGATGCACCTACCGGCAGTTACATCGGCAGCATGGGTCTGCCTGTGGCAACCGGCGAAACCAAAATCAGCATTTCTTCGTGGGTGTCCGACTTGTACGATGGTGTGGATGCCCACATGGATGCGGATGCATTGAGCGAGGATGAAACAACCATCATTGTCGGTAAAGGTTCTGATTTCGACTATGCGGTGGTTCCGCTGCTGGTGCAGACGGAATATCCAGCAGATGGTGCAACATCCGAAATTATCCTGCCTGACGGTGTGGAACTTCTCAGCTATGCGTCCACCGACTATGACCTCATCCCCGCCGATGAGGTCGAGCAGACAAAAATCCTGCACCAGACCTACGCCGAGCAGTCTGCGGCGGCCACAGGGCTGTATGTGAAAACATCTTCCGACTTCACCGCACAGTTTATCTACACCGCCCCGGATGGCGAACAGTTGCAGAAATCCCTCCATGTGCAGTTGTCGGATGAAGCCGCCCCGACGCAGCTTTATGCAGACAACGGCATTGCTACACTTGCGGCAGGGCCGACCCCGCCGTATGCCACCGGCAAGATTACCAGCATCGCCAAAGAGGGCGGTACTTGGCTTATCTGGTTCAACGGCCAAGAGGCCTACTGCTGCAGCCACGGCCTGAACGGCCAGCCAAAAGGTTGTCCGACCTATGGCTTTTCTCATGTATCCCGCCTTGAACCCGGCCAATACACCCCCGGCAATCACTATGCAAACCAAGTCAACATTTGGGGCGGCCTCGGCCAGCTGAGTTTGGATATGCTGGACAGCAAGCCTGTCGTTATGAGCGCGGATGCTGAACAGCCTGACCTTATCAGCGAAATCTACGATGAAACTCAACAGTGGATTATCGAAAACTATCCCGACAGCTACGCGGCACAGACTTACGTTGCCGCTGCCGAGGAACTGGAAAGTGGCGTTGCCGTGCAATCCGGCGAAAACGGTTACTACACTTACATTTACAACCCGCCCGCAGGCTACGCGTGGCAGGTCGTAGCGCTGGTGGGCGAGGAAATCGCAGGTGGCACCACAGGCGGCACTGAAATCCCAGACATACCAAGTGTTCCCGAACCGCAGTACTATTCTGCCGAATGGACAGCTCCCGCGCAGAGTGCCAGCGGCAGTTTTGACCTGACATTCACGGTCAACACCGATAAGCATCAGCAGAACACGCTGGAAAAAGTGGATGGCGCGGTTATTACGATCACTCCCAGCCAGACCGGCGGCAGTGTGGATGGCGGCAGCTGGCAGATGACCCCTGCCGGATCGCAGACTATCACCACCAGTGGTCACACGCAGGATGATAACTACCATTTGAACGGCGGCGATGGTTCTGCTACATGGACAGTACATTATGAGGTGTCCAAGACCAGCACTAGCACACTCAGCGGGCAGGAAGGACCGTTCACCAGCCAGGCTGAAGCGGATGCTGCTGCCGAGGCTGCCAAAAATGCAGCCATCAACCAACTGAAAAACGAAGCACAAGGTATGGTAGATGCCGCCATCGCCTCGGGGCGGGCACAGCTTGCAAATATTACGTTTGGCTACGATGAAATCACCATTCCGCACGGCTTCGATACCACGCCCGGCGCTTTGGGTAGCCACCAGACGATTACTGTTCCCGCCAACAGTAGCAACGACTACCAGATGCAGAACGATGAATGGTCTGTAAAGGTGTCGATTGATAAGATTGACAGCGAGACCAAGCAGCAGATTTGCGGGGACGCAGAGTTTGCCATTTTCGAGTGGGATACTGTTCTGCAACGGTATATCCCCACTGGCGGGTATAACCAGTACAAGGTTGAACGTCAAGCAGATGGCACCTACAAAGTCATCAACCATAGCGATTACGCAGGCGGGTCAGACAATATTTATTACACTCAGCGCAACGAAGGTCGTTTTGTCATTGTCGAGCGCCGCGCTCCCAGCGGGTACTACGGTGATTGGACGGATGTGACCAATCCCGGCACGGCTGGTTCCGTGCTGGGCAAACGCGCCTACTCCTTTGAAATCACCAAGGCACTGGACGGTCAGACCATATGGCTGGGTAACGCGGATTATAACGCCGACATCACCACGGCCAACAGCGGCGGCACTCTTATCGACACCGGCGAAGGAATCGTTACTATTAGTTTCGATGAGCGCAGCGGAGACAAATCCTATAGCACTGATCCTACCGGAATCGCCAGCAATGAGAAGTCCTATACCATGCGCGCTGATTCCGCCACCATGCAGAACGACCGCGTTCTCGGCAGCATCACGCTCTCCAAAGTAGACTTGGATGCTGCCCGGTATCTGGTTGCGGGCAGCAACGGTGACAGCACACTCGAAGGTGCCGTATACGACCTGTACGCCGCCGAGGACATTCACCACCCGGACGGCGTTTCTGGCATCGTCGATTACTCCAAAATCACAGATGCCAGCGGCACCCCTATCTGGCATACCACTGTGCTTACCAACGGCGCATGGAAATCCGATTATCTCCCGGTGCTGAAAAAAGACCACCTTGTTGCCTCCGCCGCCATCAATGACGGCAAGTTGGCATTTTCTAATCTCTACCTGGGCCGATACTACCTTGTGGAGCGCGCCACCGGCATCGTGATCCCGATGGATTCCAACGAGCAGTATTACCTTTCCGGCCAGTATCCCCTGCTCAACAAAAAGTTGGAGCCCACCGGCAGCTATGCCGCCCTCGCCAGCAACGGAGCGGAGTACACCGACTATGTCTACCGCAACCAGTATTCTGCTGTTGCCGAAAGCCGCGCCTTAGACGGCAGTAAGACCTATGACGGCTACTACTTGTCCTTTGCGAAAGGCTATCTCTGTGATGAAGTCAACCACTACCAATCCCTTACTTATGCAGATGAATCCACTTACGTTATCCGCGCTGGAGACGAAACGCAGGATGAAGTGCTGAAATCCGGATTTTCCCTGCAAAAACTGGTGTCCACCACCGGGCAGCCCTCGACCGCCATCAAGCTGGGTGGTGCCGGGTTTAAAGTGTACCGTATATCGCTGCTGAGCAAGGCAGACCAGTTTACCCAAAATACCGATGGCAGCTACGATGCCGCCAGCATTCTGGATGCCTACCGTAAATCCAGCTACGATCAGGACACGCTGAAATTTGATTTTTCTAACGAAGAACAGGCTGTTGCCACGATGTACGAGAGCGACACCACCTCTGTTACCCGCTATAATGCCACCTTGACCGCAGACAGCGATTTTGCCAACGGGCAGGGCCTTGGCTGGGTTCCGACCAACAACTCGCAGGAATACCGCCTGTCCGAAATCTTTACGAACGAAGAAGGCATCCTGCGTGTGCAGGGGCTCCCCAACGGCCAGTACATCGTCGTGGAAACCACCGTACCGAAAGATGTTTTTCAGGCTGAACCGTTCCTTGTCACTGTCAATGCGTCCAGCCCGCAGAGCAGCTTTACTATGCCTGCCGGCAGTATCACAACGCCCAGCGGCAGCTACATGACCTACAACATTCTGGACGAAGAGTTGGAGGGCTACTTGCAGCTTGTCAAAATCGACATTGAGACGGGCAAGCCTGTCAAAATTGCCGACACTGCGTTCAACATTTACTACATTGCCGAGGACGGCCGTGAAACCCTTGTGGAGATGAACGACCCGAAATCCGGCAATGCCTGGGCAAAGACCAGCACTTTCTATACCGACTCCAACGGTGAAATGAAGACCCCGGAGAAACTGCCGCTGGGCAAGTACCGCATCGTTGAGGTCGAAGGCCCGCATGGGTATTTCAACGACCGCCAGTACAATGTTGTGTTTGAGCTGACATCGGACCGTGTGTATCAGGTCAGTGGCGGCAGCGCCGACGGCATGGATGACTATGTTATCACCGAAAGCTACTATAACCACGAAACACTGGGGCAAATCAAGATCCGCAAAATCGGCAACGTGCTGACCGGGTATGAGAACGGACAATTCGTGTACGAGTCCGACAATCTTGCCAATGCCACCTATGAGATCCACGCGCAGGGCGACATTCCCACGCCGGACAATCAAGGTACGCTCTGGTACGCAGACGGCGACCTTGTCGCCACCGTTACCACTGCCGAAGATGGACAGGTGGACGAAGTCCGGTTCAGCCCCACGCGAACCACTGCAACCTACGATTTTCTGAAAGTAACCCACGATGGCACCAAGGGCGAAGTCACCATCACACTGCCGCTGGGCACCTACACAATTTCTGAGGTGCAGGCTCCTTACGGTTTTGTCCATACCGACCACACCTACACCGTGGTGCTGGACTGGGATAACCAGTACAACGACTTGGTTCTTGCAAAAGCCGTCACTGACCACACGCAGGATGGCGATGTTATCTACGATTACTCTATTATAAATGTAGGCAATGCCAGCGCCGAGCAGATGGAAAAGCAGATTCTCGTCTTTGAGAACGCCCGTGTGCTGCCGGTCGTTGAGGAGGGCAAAGTCGGTGTCGGGCTGTATAAGCTGGACCGCGACACCTGCGATTTGACCGATGAAGCGCCCTATTCGGACGGCTGTAAGACCCGCGCTTCCCTTTTGAATGGCGGCAGCAACCGTGCCGATATCCCGGCTGATGCCAAGATGGTTGCGGGATCCATCTATGAACTGTACACCGCAGACGACATTTACAGCATCTCAGGTGAGCTTCTGGCCGCCGCCGATACGCTGCTAGGCACAGCCACCACCGATCAAAACGGCCTTGCCTATTTTGACGTGGATGTTCCCCTGCGCGGCGAACATTACGGCAGCAGCGATGCCCACGACTGGACGACAAACAGTGGCCGCTACTACCTGCGCGAGATCAGTGTGCCGGACGGCTACCTGATTGAGCAGAGCGTAATTCCGGTGGAGTTCACCTACGAAAACCAGTTTATTGCATGGCAGATCGTTGACTGCCTGCACTCCGACAAGCAGACCACCGTGGAGATCGACAAGCGTGCTTTCGCCTCTGATTCTGATACCACCTTTGCCCTGCCCGGTGCCACCTTGACCGTGACCGATTGGAACGGCAATGTGGTGGATAGCTGGGAAAGCAGCGACACGGCTCATGTGATTCGTGGACTGCATCTTTCCCACGACTTTGCCGGGAACCGCGATACCACCAAAATCTATACGCTGTCCGAGACCCGCCCGGCAGACGGCTATACCACCGCCCGCTCGATTCAGTTCCGCTTGGAGCAGGCCACGGACGATAATGCCTACTTGCAGGAAACGGCGGTCTGGGTTCTGCATGAATCCGAAGATACAGCATACCAGTCTGGCAGCATTATCTCCCCCACCGCGTTTTCCGACGATACCGTGGCTACGATTTCCGCCAAGCTGCGCGCTTTCTGGGATAAGCTGCTGGGCAAGAATCCCGATGCAGACGGCGTTGTCATTGCCAACTGGTACTGCGTGAACGGCATGCTGGTGGTGAATTTCACCGATGCCGCCAATGACCGCGCCATTGCCAAGTGCCTGCGGGAGAGCGATTTCTCCGATTTGACGTTTGATAAGGTCTACTTGACCGGCGCGGCGGCTCCTGCATTCTTTGCCGATAAGCAGGTTGCCGACAAGCCTACCGATGCCGAAATCACCTACTCTGCAAGTTGGATTCTGCTGAAGGATTCCGATGGGTTCAGCCAGACCGTTACAATGCTGGATGCCCCGACCCGCGTAAAAATCAGCAAAGCTGATATTACGACTCACGAAGAAATCCCCGGTGCCACGCTGCGCGTTCTGGACAAGAACGGCAATGTTGTAGACGAATGGGTATCCGAAAACACACCGCACTACATAGAGGCTGTGCTGGTTGCGGGCGAAACCTATACGCTGGAAGAAACGCTCGTACCCGATAATTCCGGGTATGTGCCTGCCAATGCCGTTCAGTTCACGGTCGAGGATGACGGCGAGGTCCAGCACGTTTTCATGCAGGACGACTACACGAAAGTGCAGATTTCTAAGACCGACATTGCCACTGGCAAGGAGATCAGCGGTGCAAAGCTGAAAATCACGGACGCAGACGGCAAAATCGTTGCTGAATGGGTCACGGACGGCGCACCTCACTATATGGAGCGCATCCCAATGGGTACGTACACCCTGACCGAGACGATGGCTCCCACCGAGCAGGGCTATGTCCGCGCCGAGAACGTTACCTTTGAGGTTGGCCCCACCGGGGATATTCAGCGCGTAGAGATGAAAGATGACTTCACCAAGGTCGAAATTTCCAAGGCTGACATGACGGATGGCCGCGAACTGCCCGGTGCAAAGCTGAAAATCACCGATGCCAGCGGCAACACCATTGCCGAGTGGGAGACCAACGGCCAGCCCCACCGTATCGAGCGTCTGAAGCCCGGTGAGTATACGCTGACTGAGACAGCTGCCCCGGCCGGGTATCTGCTCAGTGAGGAAGTACACTTTACCGTGCAGGAGACCGGGGAAATTCAGAAAGTTACGATGTACGATGCCCCGGCGCACGCGCTGATTCTCACCAAACGAGATATTGCCACCAATGCAAAGCTGACAGATGCCCGCTTAACGATCCGCGATGCCTACGGCACGACCATTGATCGCTGGACAACTACGGACGGCGACCATGCCATTCGCGTACTGCCGGAGCGCTCCGCCGCCAAAGACCCGCACAAAAATCTGCTGCTTTTGTCCGATGACACCAGCGAACACGTCTACACGATGGTGGAAGAACTGGCCCCGGACGGCTATCTGGTTGCCGAGAGTATCACGTTCAAAGTCATGCAGATGAACGATGCCCTTGTTGTATTCATCTGGCAGGACGGCGGCTGGCAGAAATCTTCCGAGGGGTACCTTGCCATGTACGATGAGCGCACCGATACGCCCGTGCCGCTTATGAAAACTTTCCCGCAGACCGGCAGCATTTTATAAAAACTGTGCCAAGTTGTTACACTGCGCACAATTTAAGAATGGAGTGATATTTTGTCCGTTTCCTGTTTTACTTCCACCAATTCGCATCTTTGCAAGTTCCTGCGCACCACAGGTCGCGATTGGCGCAACACTATCTACATCGAGTGCGGCGACTGTCAGCGTGCTGCGAGCCGTAGCTGCAAGAATTTGCTCTGTGCCTTTGACACGGCCGGCGCGCCGGTAATCGTGCCGGTACATGATGTGGAATACTTGTTCAGCACCACCGTGGACAAGTCCGAGTGCCGTGCCATCCTCACGAAAGCCAACTTCTGTGAACTATACAAAGGCTGGATTGATGAGCACGTCCGCGACCCCCACGCCTGTCCGTTGAATGATTTGTACGTCAGCTGGGAGATTCCCGAGCCTTGCGCGGCGAGGATTTTTCTGAATCGGTAAATAGGCGCCAAATAACAACAATCCCCAAGGTGACTTCATGCTGCCTTGGGGATTTGTTTGTATCGCACTCGATATATGACACTAACTTCGTTCTGTCTTTTGTTCTTGTTGTTACATTTCCCTTGTGTTCAAGAACTTTTGTCTGATTTGCTTTACAGTCTCCAAATGTCTGTTTGCATAGTTTCGCCTTCGTCTCTCATAAGTCTTCGGTGTCCACGTTCTTCACAAATATCTCCCTTTATAATTTTAGCTTTTCTATTATGGAATCCCTGAAGCAATCTTGCATCATCAACGTCACACTGTATAGGAACACCTATTTTCCGGAAATCATCAAGCCTTCCTAAAAGAGCCACATAATCATAGTGCCTCTCCCATACCATCAGTAGGAAGTTTTAGGCTGTGCCATAACCCATACACACGTTCAAAATCTATCAAACATGATTTGAATGTTCTGAGATTGCGACTCCCGCTTTCTTCAAATACTTGGAATAGCTTTGGGCTTTCTTTTTTCAAGAATTCCTTGTATTCACTTGTTTCTGTCTTGTAGTCTTCAATCATTTCCTGTTGGATTCTTCGATACTCCATGTCCAACTTGACTGTTCGCTCTACAACTTTTTCCTTAAAAGTTTTGTAATTTTCCTCATCTTCTATATTATCTTCCGATGCAATTACTATTGTCTTAATTCTTTTGTCTTCTACATAGGTATTTATAATTCCCAATAAATCAATTACGCCAATTTTGCATCGTTCAAAATCGTCAAATACTAAAACCAATTTCTTTTTAACAGGCTGCTCTTCCCCTGCAACTATACAATAGACTTCTTTCTCAATCGGTAAAAAATCATGGATATCAATGGACAGCAACATATTCGCACTTTTTGCTATCTTTTTGATTTTTCCAAAGTCAAACAGTACACCAACATCCGTTATCCATTTCCCGCTGATCCGCCGTATGTTCCCAAAGAGAACCCCTGCGGCGCTTACCTCTACGACTTCACCTACCAAAAGGATGCCGCTGCCCCGCGCGCATTTCTGAATTTTGAGGGCGTTGCCTCCTGCTTCTACGTCTGGCTCAACGGTCAGTTTGTCGGGTACAGTCAGGTCGCCCATTCCACAAGCGAGTTCGATGTAACGAAGTTTTTGCAGGACGGCACCAACCATCTGGCGGTCCTCGTGCTGAAATGGTGCGATGGCAGTTACATGGAAGATCAGGATATGTTCCGCATGAACGGCATTTTCCGTGATGTCTACCTGCTGCACCGACCGGAACAGTGCATCGAGGACTATTTCATCACCACCGACATCCACGGCAGCACCGCAGAGGTTGCTGTCCGCCTGCGTTACTACGATTCCGCCGTTGCCACCCGCATCACCCTCTACGATGCAGCCGGCACGATGGTCGGCAGCGTAACGCCCGTGGAAGCACCGGATGATGCGGCATTCCCCTATCATGCAGAAATCACCATTGTTGACCCGACACTCTGGAACGCAGAGCAGCCCTACTTATATACCCTTGTGTTGGACACGCCCAACGAGACTATTACGGACCGTGTGGGCATCCGCGAGGTTCATGTTGCCAACAACCAGATTTATGTCAACGGCCAGTCCATCAAGTTCCACGGTGTAAACCGCCACGAATCCGACCCCGTCACGGGATATGCTGTTGGCTTTGAGCAGACGAAAAAAGACCTGCTCATGATTAAAAAGCACAACTTTAATGCCATCCGCACCAGCCATTACCCGGATGTGCCTTACTTCTATCAGCTCTGCGACCAGTACGGCTTCTTTGTCATTGATGAAGCCGACAACGAGAGCCACGGTGCGTCCGAATACTATTGCGAGGGCAACGAAAGCTGGCCCAACCACGTTGAAAACTGGAACAAGCCCATCGCAGACAACCCGGAGTTCACCGAGGCCACCGTAGACCGCACTCGCCTCTGCGTGGAGCGTGACAAGAACCGTCCCTGCGTCATCATCTGGTCGATGGGCAACGAGAGCGCCTACGGCTGCACGTTTGAAGAAGCGCTGGCATGGACAAAGAGTTTTGACCCCCGCCGCCTGACCCACTACGAGAGCGCCCAGTACCGCAGCAAGAACCGTAAATACGATTTCTCGAACATTGATATGTTCAGCAATATGTACCCTTCTCTCGAAAGCATTCAGGAATATCTGGACAACGAGCCGGACAAACCCTATATCATGTGCGAGTACAGCCACTGCATGGGCAACGGCCCCGGCGATTTGGAGGATTACTTCCAGTTCATTCAGAGCCATGATGGCTTGGTCGGCGGTTTCCTGTGGGAATGGTGCGACCACGGTATTTATAAAGGGAAGATGCCCGACGGCCGTGACATCTATTATTACGGCGGCGACCACAATGAGTGGCCGCATGACGGCAACTTCTGCATGGACGGTCTGGTCTACCCTGACCGCCGCCCGCACACCGGGCTGTTGGAGTTCAAGAACGTCTATCGCCCGGCGCGTGTTGTGAAGTACGACCGGGAATCCGGCATGCTCACGCTGCATAACTACATGGACTTTGTTGATTTGACCGAGTATGCCGCACTAACCTATCAGGTAAGCTGCGACGGCGAGGTCATCGACAACGGCTTCATCCCCTACCCTGACGGTTTCACCCTGCCGCCGCACAGCGAAAACGCCTTGCCGTTGGCCGTCCATATTCCCGATAAAGGCAAGTGTTTCCTGAAAATCTTCTACCATTGCGATAAAGACCTGCCCTTGCGTTCGGAAGGTCATCTCCTGGGTTTTGATGAAATCCTGCTGGAAAACGAAGACAGCCGCAACCAGAAAACCTTGGCTATGTGGAGTGATGCCCCTTCCAACAGCACAATCACTGTTCAGGAGACGGACCGCCATTTGACGCTGCGCGGCAAGAACTTCACCT
>OIBP01000788.1_pt1 | contig 11387 bp, 8 predicted proteins | sample 1581061 | NCBI WGS metagenome assembly OIBP01 (sample SAMEA3882514, study PRJEB24775) | human gut metagenome | biome: human-associated habitat; feature: intestine environment; material: feces | place: Netherlands | collected 2009/2010 | reverse complement strand
ATCGAGGTGGCAAAGCTGGCCGGTCTGCCCGGCAGCGTGACCCGCCGCGCCCACGAGGTGCTGCGCACGCTGGAAGCATCTGCGCCCAAAAACAAGGTGGAGCAGATGGATTTTGACGCCTTGCAGGAGTATAATTCCCCGGCAGTGCCCAGCGAGATGATGGAAAAGCTGGAAGCTGTGGATGTGGAAACGCTTACTCCCATTGAAGCACTGAATTTTTTGTACGAGCTGAAAAAGACCCTCAAGGGCAGCCTGAACGGCTGACCGCAAAAATCAACCACAGGGGAGGGAAAAGACCATGGCAGTCATCCATGTTCTGGATAAGCATACTGCGGAGCTGATCGCCGCCGGTGAGGTGGTAGAGCGCCCCGCATCGGTGGTTAAGGAGCTTTTGGAAAACTCCATCGACGCCGGTGCAACGCAGGTTACCGTAAGCATCGAGTCCGGCGGCGTAAAGCTGATCGAGATCAGCGATAACGGCACCGGAATTGATGCCGAGTATATCCCAACGGCCTTCATCCGCCACGCCACCAGCAAAATTGAAAAGCCGGATGACCTGAACAGCATCCACACACTGGGTTTCCGCGGCGAAGCACTGGCTTCCATTGCCAGCGTAGCGCGGGTAGAGCTGCTCACCCGCACCGTGGTAGACGAGTTTGCCACCTGCTACCGCATCGCCGGCGGCGAGGAGCAGGGCAGGGAGCCTGCCGCCCGTGCTGTGGGCACCACCATCCGGGTGCAGGATTTGTTCTACAACACCCCCGCCCGCATGAAGTTCCTCAAAAAGGACTCCAGCGAGGGCACCTTTGTGGCAGATAACGTAGGACACGTGGCGCTCAGCCACCCGGAGGTCAGTGTCAAGTTCATCCGGGAAGGCAAGCTGCAATACGTCACCCCCGGCGATGGACAGCTGCGCAGCGCTGCCTACGCGGTGCTGGGGCGGGAGTTCAGCCGTGACCTTATCGAGGTGCAATCCGAGGAAGGACTGTACCGGGTCACCGGCCTGATCACCCCGCCCAAGAGCTGCCGCGCCAGCCGCAGTATGCAGCATTTCTACATCAATGGCCGCTATGTGCGCAACCGCACCATCATGGCGGGCATGGAAATGGCCTTTAAGGGCACGACCATGCAGGGCAAGTTCCCGGGCGCGGTGCTCATGCTGGAGCTGCCGCCCGACATGGTCGATGTCAACGTCCACCCGGCGAAAACCGAAATTCGCTTTGCGAAAGAGAGCGACGTCTTTGACGCTGTCTACCGCGCCGTGCGCGCCGCGCTGGCAACGCCCGGCAGCGGCGAGTGCCGCTTTGAGATGGGCCACACCGCGCCCGAAGAAAAGCCCGGGCAGACCGTGATGCAGCCCGCCGCCCCGGCACCTGCCGCGCGGCCCGCTGCGACCCAGCCGAAAAAGGGCGGCTTCACGACGCTGTCCGCGGCAGAATACCGCGCTTTGAACGGCCTGACCGCGCCCGTGCCTGTGCGCCCGCTGCCGACGGCGCAGGGCGTTCAGAATGCACAGGGCACACAGCCTGTCCCGGGCGTGCTGGAGGCACAGTCCCCGAAGCCCGCCTACACGGCGGGACCCGCACCGAGACCGCTGACCCCGGTCACGCCGGTGACGGCGGTTGAAACGCCCGCGTCGGAGCCCGTAACGATTCCCGCCCCGCAGCCGATGCCCCACGCCGTCAGCGATGACACGGTGCTGGACATCCTGCCGGAGCTGCCCGACGAGGCCCCCACGACAGACCCCGAGACGGATTACGTTCGGAATGACCCGCATGCTTTAAGCGCCCTGCCCGACATGGTCAGCACACGTCCCGAGCAGACGACGCTGACCCCGCCGCCTGCAAGTGAGCCGCTGCGCCTTGTCGGCGAGGTGTTCAAGACCTATATCATCACCGAGCGCGGCAGTGAGCTTTGCCTTATCGACAAGCACGCTGCGCATGAGCGCATTCTGTTTGAGCAGCTGGCCAGGGACTACGGCAGCGTGCCGTCCCAGATGCTGCTTGTCCCCGTGCAGGTCAATCTGACCGCCGCGGAAAAACAGGCCGTTTTGCAGAACCTTGACCTTCTGACCGATGCTGGCATCGAGGCCGAGGACTTCGGCGGCTCGACTGTTGTCGTGCGCGCCGTGCCCGCGGACGTGCCGGTGGACGATGTGGAGGATATGATCGTGGAGCTGGCGGCAAAGCTCGCCGACGGCGGACGCGACGCCCTGCGTGAAAAGACCGAGTGGGTGCTGCATTCCATCGCCTGCCGCGCGGCCATCAAAGCGGGGGACCGCACGAACGCCGCCGAGATGCTCGCGCTGGCCCAGCGTATCATGGACGGCACGGTCCCGCCGTTCTGCCCGCACGGGCGGCCCTGCGTGTTGAAAATCACCCGGAAGGAGCTGGAAAAGCAGTTTGGCCGACTTGTCTAAACCCCGCGTCGTCGCCGTCGGCGGGCCGACGGCCAGCGGCAAGACCGCACTTTCCGTCGCGTTGGCCAGAGCCTTTGACGGCGAGATCATCAACGCCGACTCGATGCAGATTTACAAAAATCTCGACGTAGGCACGGCGAAGCCGAGTGCGGAGGAGCGGCAGGGGATACCGCATTATCTTTTGGACTTTCTGCCGCCGGAGACCCCCTACAGCGTGGCGGACTTCACCGCCGCCGCCGACCCGCTGATACGGGACATCACGGCCCGCGGCAGACTGCCCCTCGTCGTGGGCGGCACGGGGCTGTATATCACCAGTCTTTTGAGCGGTATGGCGTTTGCCCCGGAAAAGACTGACCCTGCCATCCGCGCCCGATTACAGGCGCTTGCGGACACCGAGGGCGGTGCGGCACTTTACGCCGAGCTGCAAAGGATCGACCCCGACTACGCCGCTCAGGTCCACCCCAACAACCTGCCGCGCGTCATCCGCGCACTGGAGCTGTTTGAAGCCACAGGCCGCCGCATGAGCGACCAGCGCCGCGAGGCCAGGCCCGCCGAGGCACCCTACCATGCGCTCTGCCTCTGCCTGACCTGCCGGGACCGCGCAGTGCTGTACAGCCGCATTGACCGCCGCGTGGACGAAATGGTCGAAAACGGTGTGCTGGACGAAGCAAGGCAGGTCTACGACCACCGCGATGCCTACCGCACGGCGGCGCAGGCCATCGGCTACAAGGAATTCTTCCCGTACTTTGAGGGCACGGCCAATCTGGCCGAATGCACCGAGCGTCTCAAGCAGGCAACGCGCAACTACGCCAAGCGCCAGCTGACCTGGTTCCGCCGCCAGAACGACGCGGTGTGGCTCTATCTGGATGAGGAGGATGTCACCGAGCGCGCCTGCACGCTGGTGCGGGCCTTTTTGCACAACGAGGAATAACGGAAAGGAGGGTGCACCGTGAGCAACCGGCAGGACCGCCCGCTGGCAAAAAAACTTTTACACGCGCTGGGTCTGCTGGCACTGGCACTCTTCCTGCTGTATGTTGCCGTCCAGTTCGTGCTGATCTTCCATCGGTCCTACACGACCGAGACCGCCATCCGCTACACGCTGGCCGAAAGCCTGAACCTGACCGGCGTTGTGGCATTTGACGCTGTGGATGTGCCGGGCAGCGGCAATCTCGGCTATCTTGTGCAGGATGGCGAGCGCGTGACGAACGGCACGGTGGTAGCCGAATGCTACACCGATGACACCCAGGGCCTGCAGCGTGAGCGTCTGGACCGGCTCGAGCGCTCCATCACGCTGCTTACGAAGTCGCAGAATTCTGCCGGCAGTGAGCTTTCGGTGCTGACAAACCAGACGAAGCAGGCGTTGTACAACCTGCTGGATAAGCTGGACACTGCCCAGTACACCGGCATCTCCGACGCGCAGGACAGCTTTCTGCTGGCCCAGAACCGTCTGCAGATCAGTACCGGGCAGACGGCGGATTTCTCCCAGTCCATCGCAGCGCTGCAGACCGAGTACGATGGCATCAAGGCACAGCTCGACACGCTGCAGACCGTCACCGCCACAACGAACGGCTATTTCAGCCGCACGGAGGCTTCGCCCGACATCCGGACGGACTGCCGGGCGCTGGCCGATGCCGACCCGGCCACGCTGCAAAAAATGCTGGCAGACGGCTTCCCGGCAGCGGATACAAACCGCGCCGGACAAATCGCGACGGGCTTCAGCTGGAAATTCTACGCGGTCTGCGATTTGGATACCGCCGCACGGTTCGACGGTCTGTCCACGGTGAAAATCAGCGTACCCGGCAAGCAGAACACCCCGCTTTCCGCCACGGTGGAGGAAGTCACCGAGGACAAGGACAACGGCATTGCCAAGATCGTGCTGCAATGCCAGACCATCAGCGCCGAGGTCCTGGGCCTGGGCTGCGAGACCGTGCAGGTCGATTTAAAAACCTACGAGGGCATCCGCATCGACAAGGCGGCGCTGCATATCGTGAACGGCCAGCGCGGTGTCTATGTCAAGTACGGCAACCTGCAGCGCTTTTTGAAGATCACAACGCTGTATGAGAATGACAGCTACATTCTTGTCCCGGAGGACGGCAAGCTCGGCAGTGCAAATGAGGTGCGCCTCTATGATGAGATCATCGTGCAGGGCACAAATTTGGAGGATGGCAAACTATTGTAACGAAAATACGCCGTTTGTATTGACAAGACTGCCAAAAAAGAAGATAATATTTAATGTATATCGCTGTAATGACGCGCTGACGTAAACGGCGCTTTCTGATCAAAGGAGTTTTACGACCATGTCCATGCTTGACAGTTTGAGAAGCAAACTCGGTATCGATCCCGATGCAGATTCCTATGTAGATGACACTGAAGAGAATGTTTTCCCCGGCGGGCAGGGGGCTGCAGCTGCGCAGGAGTATACCCAGCAGCAGGAGATCAAACAGCACAGCAATAAGGTCGTGAACATCAACGCGACGACCCAGCTGCAGGTCGTTCTGGTCAAACCGGAACGCTTTGACGATGCGTCCAGCATTGCGGACCAGCTCAACGCCAAGCATACTGTGGTGCTGAATCTGGAGTCTGCCAGCAAAGAGGTCTCCCGCCGTCTGATCGACTTCCTGTCCGGTGTAGCGTATGCCAACAACGGCCAGATCAAGCGCGTGGCGACCAGCACCTTCATTATTACGCCGTACAACGTTGATATTATGGGTGACCTGCTCGACGAGCTGGAAAACAATGGCGTCTTCTTCTGATACCGCCAATGCGGTGCGCGGCTTTGTGCCGCCGCAGAATGACGACGAGCGCCGCCTGATGCGCCGTGTCGAGGAGCTGTGCCGCGTTGCGGTAAGCCGCGGCATCCCGCGTTATACGGGCTTTCTCTCGGACCGGGAGCAGAGCCTGGCGCAGGCCGCCTGCAACAAGGCCGGGTGCAGCTGCATCCGCTTTTGGGGCGGCTTTGACGCGGCAGAACGCCGGGTGCTCTGTATTGAGCCGCCCGACGCCTGGCAGGAAGAACCGCTGGCCTACCTGCAATGCACCGCTTACGGGGATAAGCTGCCGACCCACCGGGATTATCTCGGCGCGATTCTGGGCCTTGGCCTTGAGCGCAGCTGCGTGGGGGACCTGCTGGCAGACCCCGAGCGTGAGGACACATTTTACGCGGTGATCCTCGCCGACAAACAGGAATTTATAAACGCGGAGCTGACCGGCGCAGGGCACTGCACCGTGCATACTGCGTGCATCGACGCACTGCCCGCCTGTCTGGCCGAAAGCCGCGAGCGCACCCTGCAGGAGGCTACCGTGCCGTCCCTGCGTGCGGACGCGGTGCTGGCAGCCATGCTGCACACCTCCCGCACCCGCGCGGCAGAATATATCGCCGCGGGCCGTGTGGAGATCAACCACCTGCCGTTGAAGGCCGCCCACGAGACCGCCTACGCCGCGGATATTTTCACAGTGCGCGGCGTGGGGCGCTTCAAGCTGGCGGCCATCGGCGGCAAAAGCCGCAAGGATCGTCTGTTCATATCCTTTTACCAATATTGAGCGCAGGATCGCCCGCAGCGCTGCGGGCAGGGAATAACGGGGCCGTGTGCTCCGCATACAGGAGGAAAGCCGTCATGATCTCTTCCGAGGATGTCCGCCACGTCACATTTGACAAAGCGTTCCAGGGCTATCGCCGTGAGGATGTGGATGATTATCTCAAGCAGGTCGCCCAGGCAATGGACGACCTGGCTGCCCAGAATGATGATTTGCAGAAAAAGCTCGTCATGCTGGCCCAGCGCATTGAAAAATACCGAACGATGGAAAACTCTCTGAGTACGTCGATGATCAACGCCCAGCGCATGGGGGACAGTATTATCCGCGAGTCCAAGCAGAAAGCGGCGGAGATCATCCGCTCGGCCAACATCAAGGCGGAGGACCGTGAGCAGCGCGCCCGCGATGACGTCGAGCTGGCCAAGCAGGAGATCGTCACGCTCAAGGGTGAGGCAGACAGCTTCAAGCGTTCGCTGATCGAGATGTACCGCAAGCATATCAACCTTATCAATAAACTGCCCGATTACACCAGACGGCCCGAGGATGAACCCGTTCCGCCGCCGTCCCCGGCCCCGGAGCAGGCCGCTGCCCCTGCGGCAGAGCCGCAGCCTGCTGTGCAGGCCCCGGTCTACACGGCCCCCGCAGCCCAGCCTGTGCCGGAGTCGGCCCCGGTACAGCAGGCAGCCCAGATGCCCGCCATGCAGGAGACGGCCTACTATGAGCCGCCCACAGCCCAGCCCGTGCCGGAGCCGACGGAAAGTGCCCGGGCTCAGGGCGAAAAGGTAGATACGGTGGAATTTGCCATCGCGCCGCACCCGGAGGAACCGGAGGAAGCCGAGCCCGCCCCGATCCCCGTGGAGGAGCCCGCCATCGACGAGACGCGGCTCCAGGATGTCTCCGGCCTGTATGACGAGCCGGAGGCCAAGCCTGCCCGCCGCCGCAAGGCCGGTACGACCAGGCGCACGACCCGCAAAAAGGCAAGTGACGAACCGCAGGAGGAATTGAATTCCCCGGCGTTCGATAACTTTGAAGGCGTTGACTTTGACAGCTGACGCCCGATGTGATATAACTAAAGAATCCAATAAATAGAGGAGAGTAGGAAACTTTGGCGCAGAACTACAACGACACCATCCATAAGATGCAGACCCCGTTTGAAATGCGGGCCGGTCTGCCGAAGAAGGAACCCAAAATGCTCGAGGACTGGGAGCAGAACCATGTCTATGAGCAGATGATTAAGAACAACGAGGGCAAGCCGCAGTACATCCTGCACGACGGCCCTCCGTATGCCAACGGCAATATCCACATGGGTACGGCCCTGAACAAGATCATCAAGGACATCATCATCCGCTATAAGAATATGTCCGGCTTCCAGGCACCCTACGTGCCCGGCTATGACACCCACGGCCTGCCCATCGAGCTGAAGGCGCTGAGTTCCCTCGGCGACAAGAAGGCCGGTGTCTCCAAGCTGGAGCTGCGCCAGATCTGCAAGGAGTTTGCCACCGAGCACATCGGCGTCATGAACGAGCAGTTCAAGCGTCTGGGCGTGCAGGGCGACTTTGAGAACCCCTACCTGACCCTGCGCCCCGAGTTTGAGGCCCGCCAGGTCGAGATCTTCGGCGAGATGGCCAAGAAGGGCTACATCTACAAGGGCATGAAGGCCGTGTACTGGTGCCCCGAGGACCGCACCGCCCTGGCCGAGGCTGAGATCGAGTACGCCGAGGACGAGTGCGATTCCATCTATGTCCGCTTCAAGCTGACCGACGACCCCAACGGCGTGCTGGCCAAACATAACATCCCGCTGGACAAGGCATGGATCGTCATCTGGACGACCACCACCTGGACACTGCCCGCCAACGTCGCGACCTGCCTGAACCCCAATCTGGAATATGCCTTCGTCAAGATCGGTGACGCCTACCACATCATGGCCCGCGAGCTCGTTGAGTCCACGATGAAAGGCTGCCATATCGATGAGTACGAAGTCCTGCCCGAGACTGTTCTCGGCAGTGAGCTCGAGCTCATGCAGTATCAGCATCCGTTCCTTGACCGCAAGGGTCTGGTCATTCTGGGTGACCACGTCACGCTGGAAGGCGGCACGGGCTGCGTCCACACCGCTCCCGGCCATGGTGTTGAGGACTTTGAGGTCTGCGTCAATCACTATCCGCAGGTTCCCGTTGTCGTTCCCGTGGACGACGCGGGCCGCCTGACCGCCGAGGCGGGCGAGAAGTTTGCCGGTCTCAAGGTCTGGGACGCCAACAAGGTCATTCTGGAACACATCAAGGAGAGCGGCCATCTGATGGGTGTGCAGCACATCACCCACCAGTACCCGCATTGCTGGCGCTGCCATCATCCCATCATCTTCCGTGCTACCGAGCAGTGGTTCTGCTCCATCGACGCCTTCAAGGAGGACGTCTACAAGGCCATTGACAGCGTGCACTGGCAGCCGGCGTGGGGCCATGACCGCATGGCCGGTATGGTCCGTGACCGCAGTGACTGGTGCATCAGCCGCCAGCGCGTCTGGGGCGTGCCCATCCCGGTATTCTACTGCAAGAAGTGCGGCAAGTACCATATCACCGATGCCTCCATCAAGGCTGTGTCCGACCTGTTCCGCAAGGAGGGCAGCGACGCCTGGTACAAGTACGATGCCAACGACATCCTGCCCAAGACCGAGGTCTGCGAGTGCGGTGCCTCCGACTGGGAGAAGGACCCCGACATCATGGACGTCTGGTTCGACTCCGGCTCCACCTGGAGCGCTGTCTGCCGTGAGCGTCCCGAGCTGCGCTGGCCCGTTGACATGTATATGGAGGGTGCCGACCAGTTCCGCGGCTGGTTCCAGTCCAGTCTGCTGACCAGCGTCGCCACCCAGGGTGTGGCCCCGTACCGCGAGGTCCTGTGCCACGGCTGGGTCGTCGATGCCCAGGGCAAGCAGATGCACAAGTCCGCCGGCAACGGCATGGAGCCCAGTGAGATCATCCGCGACTACGGTGCTGACATCATCCGTCTGTGGGTCGCTTCCAGCGATTACACCGTCGACGTCCGCGCCGGTAAGGAAATTTTCCGCCAGCTGTCCGAGGCGTACCGCAAGATGCGCAACACGGCCCGCTTCATGCTGGGCAACATCAGCGACTTTGATCCCGCGAAGGATATGGTCGATGATGACCAGCTGTTCGAGATCGACCGCTGGGCACTCGAGGCCTGCAACAAGCTGACCGCCACCATGCGCGATGCCTACGAGCACTACGACTTCAGCCGTGCCTACCACGCGCTGTACAACTTCTGCGTCATTGATATGTCCAACTTCTACATGGACGTCATCAAGGATCGTCTGTACTGCGCAGATGACCACGCACGCCGCTGTGCCCAGACCGCACTGTACCGCATCCTGGTCGACTTCACCAAGCTGCTGGCACCCATCCTGTGCTTCACCAGCCAGGAGATCTGGAGCTACATCCCGAAGCTGGACGGCATGAAGGACTATGTTGTCTTTGAGCAGATGCCTGAGGCCAAGGCTGCCGCCGATGAGGCGTTTGAAGCTAAGTGGGACCGCATCATGGCCATCCGCGACGACGTCAAGAAGGTGCTGGAGCAGGCCCGTGCCGATAAGGTCATCGGCTCTGCGCTGGAGGCCGGTCTGACGCTGTACTGCAGCAAGGAGGTCTACGACTTCCTGAACGCCATCCCGATGGATGAGCTGGCTGACCTGTTCATCGTCTCCCACGTTGACCTTGTCGAGGGTGAGGGCGGCGTCAAGGGCCTGGTCGAGGGTCTCGGCGTCAGCGCTGCCCATGCGGCTGGCAACAAGTGCCTGCGCTGCTGGAAGTACGAGACCACCGTCGGTGAGGACGGCCTCTGCCCGCGCTGCGCTAAGGTCTTGAAGCAGTAAATTTACTCTACCGTCAGCGGTGCTTATACGTTTAAGCACCGCTGATTTTTTCGGATAAGGTGTTGTATGATTTCTGGTTTGTTATCGCTGGCAGGAGCGGCCATTCTGGTCGTCATTGACCAGCTCATCAAGCACTGGGCCACGGCGGCGCTGCTGCCGGTGGGCAGCATGGACGTACTGCCCGGCGTTGTGGAGCTGCGCTACTGCCTGAATGACGGCATGGCATTTTCGATGCTGGCCGGTAAGCAGGGACTGCTCATCGGCATGACGTCGGTCATGCTGCTGGCTGTCCTTATCATGCTGTTCGTGCGCAAAATGCCGCTGACAGAGCGCGCAGCCTGGACGCTGGTACTGGGCGGCGGCGTGGGCAACCTAATTGACCGCGTGCTCAACGGTGTGGTCGTGGACTACATCAACGTGCTGTTCATGCGGTTTGCCATCTTCAATTTTGCGGACATCTGCGTCTGTGTCGGCGTCGGCCTGCTGATGCTCGCCGTGCTGCTGGACTCTTTCAAAAAGGATAAGACCGCAGAGCCAAAGGCGGACGAAGATGGAGCGGCTTGAGCTTACCGCAGCCCCCGGCGACAGCGGACGCCTGGACGCCTGGCTGGCCGGGCAGTGCCCGACGCTGTCCCGCAGTGCGCTGCAAAATCTGATCGAGCAGGGGCTTGTGACCTGCGGCGGCGCGCCCGTCAACAAAAAGGATAAGGTGGCGCCCGGCAAAATCTACGCCATCGACCTGCCTGACCCGCAGCCCATCGAGGCCCGGCCCCAGAACATCCCGCTGGACATTGTGTACGAGGACGACGACCTGCTCGTTGTCAACAAGCCTAAGGGCATGGTCGTGCACCCGGCCCCCGGCAACCCGGACGGCACGCTGGTGAACGCCCTGCTGTGGCACTGCAAGGGCAGCCTTTCCGGCATTGGCGGCGAGATCCGCCCCGGCATCGTCCACCGCATTGATAAAGACACCAGCGGCCTGCTGGTGGTGGCAAAGGACGACGCTACCCACATCGGCCTTTCCCAGCAGATGGCAGTGCACAGCGTGGAGCGCGCCTACCAGACGGTAGTTTACGGCGGCTTTGCGCAGGACGAGGGCTTTGTGGAAGCAAACCTCGGCCGCAGCAAGACCGACCGCAAAAAAATGGCGGTCTACCCGGCCACCGAGCCCCACACCAAGTACGCCTATACCGGCTACAAGGTGCTGGAGCGGCTGGGGGAGTTCACCCTGCTGGAATGCCGTCTAAAGACCGGCCGCACCCATCAGATCCGTGTACACATGGCCTCCATCCACCACCCGGTGGCAGGGGACCCGGTGTACGGCCCCCACAACTGCATCACCAGCCTGCACGGGCAGTGTCTGCACGCCAAAACGCTGGGTTTTGTCCACCCCATCACCGGGGAGCAGCTGCGGTTTGATTCCGAGCTGCCGGACTATTTTACCCATTTTCTCGCAACACTCAGGAGGAAAAACACATGAACGATTCTCTGGCATCCACTCTGGTGCTCTGTGATCTGGATAACCTGCTGCTGGGCGAGGATGGCAATCTGACCCAG
>OIBP01000782.1_pt1 | contig 11462 bp, 8 predicted proteins | sample 1581061 | NCBI WGS metagenome assembly OIBP01 (sample SAMEA3882514, study PRJEB24775) | human gut metagenome | biome: human-associated habitat; feature: intestine environment; material: feces | place: Netherlands | collected 2009/2010 | reverse complement strand
CCTCGCCCTCGGCGGTGAGGTACTGCACCGTGGTCAGCACATCCTTCATCTCGCCGCCGTAGGCTCCGGCGTTCATGTAGACTGCGCCGCCCACCGTACCGGGGATGCCATAAGCAAATTCCAGTCCGGTCAGGCCGTGTTCCAGCGCCGTTTTGCACAGCGCCGAGAGCCGCACGCCCGCCCCGGCGGTGAGTTGTGTGCCGTGCACCTCCACAGCGTCCTGCATAGAAGAAATATCCAATACCGCACCATCGTAGCCCTCGTCGGCAAACAGGATATTGCTGCCGTTGCCCAGCAAATAGTACCGGACGCCCTGCGCTTTGCATAGTGCAACAGCACGGCAAAGCTGTGCCCGATCTGCCGGCTGCACGAACAGCCGTGCGGGGCCGCCGATCTTAAAAGTACAGTGCGCTGCCAGCGGCTCGTTTTCTTTATAAGCAATACCTGCTGCGGTGAGCAGCTGCTTGAGTTGTTCCATAGGGTCAGGCTCCTTTTTATAGAGAGGTTCAGTCCATTTTGTCATCCAGTCCCAGCCGGATCAGCAGCTCCTTGGCTGCGTTATAGCCCATCTTCTTCTGGCGGTTATTGATGGCTGCAGTCTCCAGCACCACAGCCAGATTGCGGCCGGGAGAGACCGGGATGCTGGTGCTGGGAATGCTCACGCCCAGAATGTCGTAGTATTCACTTTCCAGACCGGTGCGCTGGTAGTTCTTGGTGGGGTCCCACGCTTCCAGCTGCACCACCAGATCCAGACTTTCGCTCAGCTTGACAGCGCCTACGCCGTACACGCGGGCCACATTGACGATGCCGATGCCGCGCAGCTCGATGAAGTGGCGGATATTTTCCGGGGCAGTGCCCATGATCTGACGGTTGGACACCTTGCGCAGCTCCACGGCATCATCTGCCACCAGACGGTGGCCGCGCTTGACCAACTCAATGGCCAGCTCGCTTTTGCCGATGCCGCTGTCGCCAAGGATCAGGATGCCTTCGCCGTATACTTCCACCAACACGCCGTGGCGGGTGATGCGGGGGGCGAGCTCGGTGCTCAGCGCCTGGATCAGGGAGCTCATCAGCGGGGAGGTCATCTCAGCCGACTGCAGCAGTGGCACGCCGTACTTTTGGGCAAACTCCATCATTTCCGGCAACGGCTCAAATCCGCGGGTCAGGATGACTGCCGGCGGCTGGAAAGAGAAAAGCTTTTCGAGATGGGTACGGCGGATCTCCGGGTCCAGCTCATTCAGGTAGGAAAGCTCAGTCAGGCCGATGATCTGGATCCGGGTGCGGTCAAAGTACTGATAGTAACCGGCCAGCATGATGCCGGGGCGGTAAACCTCGGCGGTATAGACCTTGAACTGGTCAAGATCCTTGGGGGTGTAGGCAACGGTCAGATGGGATTCGCGCGCAAGCTTGTCAAGGCTGACGAAAAACTGCTCCACGGAAAATGCGCCCCTTTCCAATTTTAGTTATGGTATATCGTTTTAGGTTTGCGATCAAATGGTTTTGTTAGTATTATAACGTACAGGATTTTTTTTGTACAGTCATAGCCGAAATAATTTTGATCCTTTCCTTGTTCCGGGGGTGAAACAGCAGGGCTTTCCCTGCCGGTTCTGCCGCACAGGTGTCCGCGGCGCTGCGATATTTCGATCATAATTCACCACAGAAAAAATGCCCGCAGCAAAGCAGGCATTTTCATCTTAATGCAAATTATGGAGCACGTTATTCCGGTTTAGCAGCCAGCTTTACCGCACTGCTGCGCACCCAGGCATCCAGCCGGAAGAGCGCTGCCGACGCCGCGGCAACGGCCAAAAGGTAAACGCCAAACAAGAGCGCGGTATCCCGCCGGGTCATGGCGGCCAGGTCAAAGTTATCCACCAGGCGCAGAATGATGACATGGTGGGTCAGAAAGACCGCATAAGAATACTTGCTGAGGAGCGCACACGCATTTTGCAGCGGCACCCAGTGGATGCAGCCCCCCAGTGCGGCCAGCAGAATGAACGCCGCGGCACTGAACAGCGCACAGGCCACCTTGCCATCCGCCGCAGCGGGGGTAAACAGCAGCACCGCACACCCGGCCAGCACACCAAGGCGCGCCGGGCACTTCCAGTGTACAAACGCCATGCCGAGCAGGAATTCCGGGATATGGATTGCTACCAGGCGGGCATCCCACCCCATGTAATGCACCGGCAGGCTGGCTGCCAGCACTACGGCCCAGGTCAGCAGCGGCTGTTTGCGCAGCCCCCAGCGCAGCAGTGGGAACAGCAGATACAAAAACAGGATACTGCCCAGGAACCACTCGCCCACGCAGGCAAAATCCATCGTGACCCAGCCCGCGGCCTGGGCAAAATTATCCAGCCCCAGCAAGGTCAGTAGGATACTGGGTGTTTTGGCCGCGGCATAATACCCCGGCTTTGTGACAAAACGGATGGGAAAAAATATACACCACGCCAGCCAGAACATGGGGTACACCGCCTTGGCGCGCTTTTGGTAAAAGCGCGCCAGATTGAGCGGCTCTCTTCCCTGGCCGGGGCTGGTATACTGCAGCGCCGCGCCGGAAACCATAAAGAACAGCGAGGAGCCAAAGTCCCCCAAATAGATGTTAAAGGGCAGCACACTGCCGAACAGTTTGGACGGCAGTGTAAAATACCCGGTAACAGCAGCATTGAAATGAATGACCAGAATGCACACCAGCGCCACAGCGCGGATGAGGTCCAGATAAAACAGTCGCTGTTTTTTCACCGGGCACTCTCCTTTCGTTTGCGCAGGGCATTTTTGACGGTGCGGCCCATCAGGCGGAATACTGGCCCAACGCCGCGCTGGGCAGCAAGGGCGGCATCCAGCACATCGGCGCGGGCCGCACACTGGGCGGTGGTTTCAAATGTAGCGCTGGCATAGCCATTATACTGGGCCAGCAGCGGCACCAGCCAGAAATCCGACTCCGTTTGCAGCGGCGGCAGCCCCTGCGGGAATGCCGCCCCCCGCACCAACAGACAGCCGCCATTGGGCAGCGGCGGCGGGGTTTCATCCAGAGGGAGCGGGCAATCCAGCACAGACAGTTTTGCCTGTGCGGCAGGTTTCTGCTGCTGCCAGCGCCGGGCTTTTTCGGCGGCGCAGCCCGCATACAGCGGCAGAGCCGGGCCAAGCACACCTACCAGCGGGTGGGCATCAAACAGTTCTGCCGCCTGGGCCAGCTGCAGGCTGGTTGGCATAGACCGGGCATAATAATAGCCCTCCACCCCGGCAGCACGCGGCAGCGGCAGGCAGTAGACGGCATCCGGCTGCAGGGCGCAGCCTTTTGCCAAAGTGTTGGCATCCAGCAAAATGGGCGCACACTCCCCCGCCGTTTGCGGCAGGATATAATGCCAGTGCAGGTTTTGCGCCATGGCAGCCAGCGGCTGCACCGGCAGAAGTGCGCGCAGCAGGTCATCCACCGGGTAATCAGTCTCGGATTTCAGATAGTCATACAGTTCTGCGGCGGCCTGGCCGTCTGTGCGGCGCAATTCATCCGCATAGGGGGTAAAAAAGCTGCGGCGCTTGAAAAACGGGCACCCGCGGTCCGCCAGCAGCTTGGGGCAGGCCATAATGGGGTTGACGAAAAGGCTTGCCAGGTCTTTTGTATCCACAAAGGTATCCCACCGGTAACCAAGGGCGGCAAAGTGGGCGGTAAACTGCGTTTCGTGCAGGCGGACGGAATCTTCATAGCTGGCGGGCAGGGCGGCCGCCTGCCAGTAAGCAAAAAAGTCTGCCATCATGCGGGAACGCACCACAACAAAGTGGGATTGAATATGCTCCGGCACCATGGCTTTTGCCCCGCCAAAGCGGTGGCTGCGCATAGCATAGTGGCGGGTCAGGCCCCAGAAATCCGGCTCCGGGCGCCCATCCATCACGGCAAACATGGCAGTTACATCCCCAACCGGCCCGGCAAGGGTATAGTTCATCAGCACAACTTCATCGTATTGCAGCAGCATATCCAGGCCGATCTGCAAAACAGCGTCCCGGTAGGCCCCCACATCAAAGCCTGTGTTTTCACGCTCCAGCACAGTGTGGCAGCAGCCTTGCGCCCACTGGCGGGATTCCGGCTGCAAGGGGCCGTTATTGACAAAGAACACCTGCCCCACTGCGGCCATTTGCTGTACAGCAAAGCGGCAGGCTGCATCAGCCTGCCCGTTGGGGTGATAATTGAAATAGATAATCAGCCGTTTTTTCATAGCGGTTGGCTTAATCCTCATAGTTCACGTCATGGGGGCCCAACACCGTGCGCTTAACGCGCATCATGTTTTCGTAAGCGGATTTCGGCATCCGCTTACGCAGCCAGTTGCGGGCGCGGCGGCGCTTGGAATTCTCATACGGGCCATAGTTTCCAAAACCGAACCAGTGCCTGCGCGCGGCAAAAGCACCGGCGCTGGCAGCGGCACTGCCAAAGGTGGTGCAGTCAAACACGCGGGCAAGCGGGCGGATCAGACCACTCGCGTATGCCTGCATGGAATCGCAGCGGGCAACGGCATAGTCAGCGCTCATGGCCTGGGCGGGGTAATACCCTGCCCCCTGCGCCACAAAGGGATAGATACGCTCAATGGCATGGCTGATGGTACCATCCTGCGGCAGCGGCTCCGGCGGGAAATCCTCGTGCTTCCAGCCGTGGTCAAACAGCGGAGCCAATGCTTTTACGCGGAACCAGAATACGCTGCCAAAGGGGGCAATGGGCATTTTTTCGCCGGAAATAGGGCGGTCAATGCCCAGCTTTTTCATCAGGGCCTTGGTATTATCAAAGTTGGGGCCCCAGCCGTTGGAGCACATGTTCATGAAATACACGCCATGCGTGGGGAACGGCGGGCAGAGCAGGCCCAGATAAGGGTCTTTTTCAAATTCTGTCAGCACATTCAGCACATAGTCTGCGTTTTTGCAGATATTCTCGTTACAGACATAGCCAAAGCTGGCGCCAACGCTTCCGGGTTTGGTCTGGATGGCCTTTTTATCGTGCATAAAGCAGGCGTAATCATACTCCCGGATCTGCGGGGCAAGGTCACACAGGAACGCTGCCACATCGCGGCCGCGGTTTTCGACCACCTTTACGGTAACGGCATGCAACGGCAGGGTGCGGAACGCTTCTTCGATCTGCTGCTTTTTCTCCGGCGTGTTGGTGGAAATAAAAACGTCAGTCTCCGGCGGCATGTTGGCGGCAAAGGCGCAGCTTTGGGGCAGCATATCCATAAAATACAGGTGCATGCACAGCGCAATGCGGCGGTTTTTGCGCACGGCAGCGGCGCTGGCCTCATCCTGTACCCTTTCCGGAATCAGGCGGGTCAGACCCAGGTTGCGGGTAAAATCATAAGGGTGCATGGTGCGGATCATGTTTTTCCAGATCAGCTCCAGCGGGTAGTCCGTATGGTCCCGCAGGTAGGCGTACAGTTCCCGCACCGGCTCCCCGGCGGTATCATTCAGGTATGCCTCAAAATCATGCATAAAGCTGCGGCGCTTGAACAGCGGGCACTTTTTATCCCGCAGCAACCGCGTGGGGCAGACAAGCAGCGGATAATCCGTAAACTCTTTCAGATCGTCCGTGTTGACATAGACATCCCACTGGTAGCCTTTATCGGCAAACTGTTTGGTAAACACCGATTCGTACCGCTGCACAGAGTCGGTATAGCTTTCGATCATGGGCATGGTATCCCAGTAATTTTGCAGCTCTTTGCTCTGGATGAACTTTTTGCGGTAGACAATAAAGTGGGACTGAATGTGCACCGGCAGGTAATTATAAAGATGTTTGCCCTTAAAGGGGTTGCCCTCCGCCCCATGGTGGATCGTCAGGCCCCAAAAATCAAGGTTGGTGCGCTCGGCCATGGCGTCAAACATTTCTTTCAAGGGGCGCACAGGGCCCATCAGGGTAGAGTTCGTCATGACCACTTCGTCAAATTCGCTCAAACGCTGCCAGCCGTAATGATCCAGCGCGGTTTTATAGGCCCACACATCCAGGCCCTTGTTTTCGCGCACAATAATTTGATCGGTAAATTCTTCAAATGCCGCGCGGCCCTGCTTGCTCAGCTTGCCGTTGCACACAACGATCAGCTCGGTCAGGTTACGGGCAAGATCGCGCAGGTAATAGGTGATAAAATCATCCACATCACCGTTTTTTTCGTAAAAGAAAAAAATACCCAGTCGTTTCATTCTTTCACCCTTTCCGGTTATCGTTATGCCAAACCTGCATCTTTTAATATTGCGTTAATCTTGGTGGGGTCACCCCAAACGCCGGGGCTGTCATACGGGCGGTCCGGGAAAACGCCGTAATCCAGTTTGATCTTATAGTTTTTATCCCGCAGGAACTGCTCCACACGGTCAGCCAGGGTCCGCGGCTGGCCGGTGCAGACGTTGATGATGCCGTTGACCTTGTTCTGCACGCTGGCCGCCACAATCATGGTTGCCAGTTCATCCAGATCAATAAAATCGTACTTATTCTGCCCGCTGGTAAACGGGAACGTTGTTTTGCCGTCCAGCTCTGCCTGTGCGATTTTGGCAAAGATGGAACTGCCATGGGCTTCATCGCCCGTAATATAATAGGCGCGCAGCCAGTGCAGGTTGCAGCTGCTGCCCTGCAAAGAAAGCATCATGCTCTGGCGCAGGGCATTTTTGGCAATGCCGTATTGGCTCAGGGGGTTGCAGGGGGTATCATCCTCAATAGCGCCCTCCCAATAGCCGACTTCGTGCATGGTGCCCATCACGGTCAAATCCGAAAGGCCGCCCGCTGCCATATTGTTCAGGAAGGTAACATGGGAGGAAAGATCCTTCATGTGGCTGGACGCATTGTGGCGGAACCCATCCCGCCAGGCCATATGGATGCAGACATCAGGCTTGCCCAACGCCGCATAAATATTTTTGTCCCCGCTGAAAATAGGCACATCGCAGAATTCTGCACGCTCGTCCACGCCCTTAAAAGCAAAGTCCGATGCAATGACGCGGTAGCCCATATCCAGTGCTTTTTTTACAACATGGCGGCCGATATAACCGGCTGCGCCGGTAACAAGGATGGTTTTCATTGTAGCAGTTTCTCCTCCCGGTTTGGCAGGCAGGCATACAGCCCCTGCAGGTGGGTACGGAACAAAAACAGTGCGGCACCCTGTTTTTTGTTGTGCCGCAGTGCATACCAAAAGTCAAGCCTGCTGTGGGGGCAGGCTGCCAGCGCCTGCTGCAGGCTGCGCCAGGCAGCCGCTTTGGCTTTGGGCGGCAAGCGGCCATCCCGCAGCTGATGCATGACAAAGGTGACAAACTCTGCCTGGCGGGCGCCCCACACCTTTGGCAGCTGCTGCGGGGGGCACCAGGCGCGGGCTGCGGTATATTCCGCCTGCACCCACTGGGGCAGGTATTGCAGCCGTACCTGCACTGCCGCCGGGTTCCCACAGGCGGAGGTACTGCCCTGCCGCTCCAGGTGTTCATATACGATCTGCGGCGTATATGCGGCTGAATCTGCCTGCTGGAACACTGCCGCGTTGAAGGCAAAATCTTCCAGCCCTTTGCGGCAGGTTTCATCAAAGCGCAGATGGCCCAGCCGATTTGTACAGTACATAGCGTTCCAGACAAACTGCGGCCCGCTTTGCTGCAAAAATTGCAGGTAGCCCTGCCCCGCCGGCTTGTGAATGATTATTGACTGCCCCGGCGGGTGGGGCAGCTCCACAGCCGTTCCTGCAGCATTGGCCCGCAGCAGGCGGTAGCCGCCGCGCACCACATCCGCCCCGGTTGATTTGGCAAGAACCAGCAGGGTTTCCAATGCATGGGGCAGCATGGTATCATCATCATCACAAAAGGTGAACCACTGGCCGCGGCAATGCTGCAAGCCAAGGTTGCGCGCAGCGCAGATGCCCGCATTGGGCTGTTCCAGCACCCGGATGCGGCCATCTTTTTTGGCCAGCTCATGGGCCAGCGCAGCGCTGCCATCGGTGGAGCCATCGTCCACCAGCAGCAGCTCAAAATCCGTAAAGCTCTGGCGCAGCACGCTTTCCACCGCGGTATGCAGCAGCACCCCGGCATTATAGACAGGCATGATAATACTGATCAATGGGGCCTGCTCCATACGGTTCACCTGCCTTTTGGTTTATATTCTATATCCATTTTAATGCTTACTTTTTATGTTTCAGTGCAGCGTACACCTTGCCGTATGGCAGCGGCACGCCAAACAGGCGCTGCAAAAACGCAGGTTTCCAGCGCGCCTGGGCAAGGTCCCGTTTCAGCTGTGCCGGGGCGTGCAGATAGGCGCACCAGCTGGCTGGGGCAGCCAGCTTCCAGCTGCCGCCGTCCTCCACGGTGATCTCACCCAGGGTGCGCACCTCCTGCATGCGGGGGGCCTGCACCATCTGCAAAAACGCTGCGATGCAGGTTTGCGGCGGAATTTGCACTTCCCGCAGCGGGCCAGCCTGCCAGCGCTGAACAAAAGCCCTCATGCCCTGCCAGAGCGGCGCGGTGATTGCCCTGTTATCTGCACCCGCCTTCCCGATTTCCGGCACCATCTGCCCGGCCTGTGCGTGGTATCCCACCGTGGAGCCGCATGGCTCGGAGAGCAGAACTTCCAGCATGGGCTGGCCCACCCAGTACCACAGGGGGGCCGGGCAGCCGTCAAACAAAAATGTTTTGGCGCGCTCCGGCGGCAGGTTCTGGTGCAGGCGCGCATCACAGGCAAGGTAACAGCCGTACAGCTGGGTGTGCAGCAGCTCTTCCAGCACACGCTGGGTGGTTCCGCCGCTGCCGATATCCACCAGCAGCACCGGGCTATCCGTCAAGCCCGCCTGTTCCAGATATGCTCTTGCCTGCTCTGCCCGCCTGCGCAGCGGTTCCCCTTCCGGCAACTTGCTGCGGGCCGCAAGGGCCAGCAGCATCTCTTTGGTGCGGCACGGCAAGGGGCGGGTGCGCAGGTCATAGGTTTTGGTGGTGTGTCCCTTCGGGGAATCAAAGCCAAGATAGGCGGCGATCTGCCGCCGGGTCAGCTGCTGGCGCGGCAGGGTATCCGCCAAAAGTGCCAACGCCTGCTCATTCATTGGGCATTGCAGCAGGGCTGGCAAAAGGCTTTGGCGGGATGCTTTCAGGTAAAAGGTTTCTTCTTCTGGGTACAGCAGCTGGTACACCTGGCGCACCAGGTACATATCCCGCGCCAGGAATACAAGCTTTGCCCCCGGTATAGCCGCGCGCTGCCCATGCAGCCAGGTGGCAAAGCCAACCGCCAGCGGGCCAAGCAGCTCTGCCCCCAGCGCAGCACTGGGATTTAGATTCTGGCAGCAGTTTTGCAAGGTAGCAATTGCGACACCGCCTACGGCATCCGCCGGGGTTTTGGTGTATGGCAGCAGGGTTGGCTGCGGCAGCAAAAAGCAGCGGATACCCGCCAGCGCTGCCCCGGCAAAATCCGCGCGGGGGCTATCCCCCACAAACAAGACTTCCGCCGGGCGCAAGGCAGTTTGCTGCAAAAAAAGCTTGAACAGCTTACCGCTGCGCTTTTGCACCCTGTACTCGCAGGAAACGAACACTCCATCCAGAAAATCCAGCCCGCATTTTTGCAGCATGGCTTCGATCTGCTCTTTAGGCAGATACATATCCGAAACCGCATATACCTTTTGCCCGCGGGCATGGCAGGCCGCAGCGGCTTGGGCTACCGGTCGGTTGGGGGCAATCATAGCCAGTTCCGCTGCGCACTCTGCAGCGGGGTCAGTACCCCGCAAGGCAGGATGTGCATAAATTTCGGCCAGCGTCACCTCGCGGCCAAGGGTCTGGCGGGTTTCTGCCTCTGCGGCAGCGCGCGCCCCGGCAAAGCCGAGAGCCGCCTGATGGGTAACTTCCATCAGGGCGAACAGATCCGCCGGGTGGGCGCAATCCCGCTTGAGCAAGGTATCGAAAATATCAAAAGCAACCGCTTTGTACCCCTTTGCCGCATGCAGCAGGCGCAGGGTCAGGCAGTTTGTGTGTGGTGTATTGTTCATCGCTCCTGTGTGGGTAAGCCTTGTACGGTTGGATGAAAGTTGACTCCAGCAAAAAAACCGCGCCAGATAATGCCCAGCCGCTTACATTTTTGCGGGCCGTGGCGCAGCACCTGAACGCTGTGCCAGGCATCTTTGGCAATCAGCCACAGCCAGCCACGCAGCCCCTCCCGCCGGTAAAGCACCACATCATTGCGGTAAAAGTAGCGGTAGCGGGGCCAGCGGTCCGGGGTATCGGTGGCAATGTTGACAACCGTGGCGTTCTGCATTGCATGCACCACCCGGCTGGCGGGAATTACATAGCACGGCATGCTGCGGGAGATACGGCGGGTATACTCCCAATCGTCCGACCAGATAAAAAATTCTGCAATGGGCAGGCCAAAGCGCTGCACTGTGCTGCTGCGCAAAAACAGCGAAACAAAGCTGGCCATAACCGCGGGCTGCCGCGGCCCGGCAAAGCTTGCCAAATCTTTGTACGGCGTGCTGCGCTGCAGGTTCATGGGCTGGTCTTTACCGTCCGGCGCCAGTGCGCGGGAGGAAAGCCAGCCGTACTGCCCGTCCAGTTCGGCATCCGCCTGCAGCAGCTGCTGCAGGGCATCCGGTTCCGGCAGGCAGTCATCATCCATAATCCACAGATACTCTGCCCCGGAACACGCTGCCTGCTGGATGCCGCAGGCAAAGCCGCCCGCACCACCCAGGTTTTTGCCGGTATTATAATAGTGCATGGTTGGCAGGTTCAGCTGCGCCACCAGTTCGGCCGTGCCGTCCGTGCTGGCATTATCGATCACCCACAGTTCCGGCACACCGGCCGTTTGGGTACACAAAGCCCGCAGGCAGCGCTGCAGCATTGCCTTGCGGTTATACGTTACAATAACCGCTGCCGTGCGTTTCATTTGTGAGCCTCCTTGTGGGGGAAGAACTTGCGGTTCAAAAAGGCCATCCCCTTGCGCAGCCAATGCTGGCTTTCCATATATACAACGTCAAGCTCTTCATAGGCGATGTTGTTGGTGATCAGCCAGGCATCCAGCAGGCGCTCGCTCACAAAGCCGAACACCCGCTTATCATTGGTGGAATAGCTGCTGATATCCAGCTCTTTTTCCAGCTCAAACAAAATATCGAACAGCCAGGTGCAGTAGTGCTGCAGCAGTTCCTTTTTCATCACGAACATATTGAAGTGATGGCCGTGCGTTTTGGACATGTAGGTGTCATACGCCGGCAGATACTCCGGGCATTTGCGCTCGATGATGGCGCGGGTCACCCGCAGGTCCTGTTCATGGTGGGCGTGGATATACTGGGTATAATTGGTTTCAATAAAATAGTGGCGCTCTTTAGGCAGCACAACATTGGTGGTGGCCAAAATAGCGTTGAGTTCCTCGTGGCCGATGACCCGACGCTTTTTGCGCTCAAAACGGTGCAGGCGGCTGGCAAAGTAACGGCGGTAATGCACGATGCCGATATAATCGGAATCGATGTTGTGCGCCGCCCAGTACAGGCCCGTCAGCTCGCAGAAATTTG
>OIBP01000773.1_pt1 | contig 11638 bp, 10 predicted proteins | sample 1581061 | NCBI WGS metagenome assembly OIBP01 (sample SAMEA3882514, study PRJEB24775) | human gut metagenome | biome: human-associated habitat; feature: intestine environment; material: feces | place: Netherlands | collected 2009/2010 | reverse complement strand
GAGCGCCACCTTGCCAAGGTGGAGGTAGCGAGTTCGAGCCTCGTCGGCCGCTCCACTTTTGACCACCCTTCGGGGTGGTTTTTTTGTGCCGAAATCTCACCAAAATAGTGCATACCTCGCCTTTTGCCCATTGACAGCGGCACTTTTATAACAGTATACTTAAACTGTTCTTTTGCGAAAGCGGAAGAACGATTTGCGGTATAGTATTAAAAGGAGTACGGAATCATGAAAAACTCGAACAGTAAAACCTTCGTTGCCGTCGGCATCGGCGCAGCCCTGTTCTTTGTTCTGGGGCGCTTTGTCGCTATCCCCAGCCCGGTGCCCAACACCAACATCAGCCTGCAGTACGCGGTGCTCGGCCTGCTGGCCGCCATGTACGGCCCTGTGGCCGGCGCCCTGATCGGCTTCATCGGCCATGCCCTCATCGACCTGTCCTGGGGCGGCATCCCGTGGTGGAGCTGGGTCATCGCCTCCGCATTCACCGGCGTGGTCGTCGGCCTGTTTGCCAAGAAGCTGAATGTGCAGGAGGGCGACTTCAACAAGCGTAAGGTCGCCACCTTCGCCATTGCCAATGTCGCGGCCCATGCCATTGCCTGGATCGTCGTTGCGCCTGTGCTGGACATCCTGATCTACGCCGAGCCCGCCAAAAAGGTCTTTGCACAGGGCGCGTTTGCTGCTGTGTCCAACATCATCACGGCTGTCGTCGTCGGTGGCCTGCTGATTCTGGCCTACACCAAGACCATCGCCAAGAAGGGCTCTCTGGACAAAGAGTAATCCGCTGTAAACCCGTATGCCTTCCCACAAACGCGGGAAGGCATTTTGCTGTTCCACCACAATTTCCCCTGCGAGGTGCCGTATGGCTGAAACGAGAACCCCGATCATATCCTTTAAAAATTTTTCTTTCCAGTATCGTGCCCAGAAGCAGCCCACGCTGCATGACATCAATCTGGATATCTACCCCGGGGAGCGCGTGCTGATCGCCGGGCCGTCCGGCAGCGGCAAGTCCACGCTGGCGGCCTGCATCAACGGCCTGAACCCGTTCTCCTACCCCGGCGAGTGCACGGGCACGCTGACTGTGGATGGCGTGGACGCGCCCCACAGCAGTATTTTTGAGCTGGCGGGCCACGTCGGCACGGTGCTGCAGGACCCGGACGGCCAGTTCATCGGCCTGACGGTGGGGGAGGACATCGCCTTTGCGCTGGAAAACAGCTGCACCCCGCAGGACGAAATGCACGAGATCACCCGCCGCGCCGCCGCGCTGGTCGGCATCGAGAACCACCTCGACTACGCTCCGCATGAGCTTTCCGGCGGCCAGAAGCAGCGCGTCAGCCTCGCGGGCGTCATGGTCGACGAGGTGAAGATTTTACTGTTCGATGAGCCGCTGGCAAACCTTGACCCGGCCACGGGCAAGCAGGCCATTGAGCTGATCGACTCGATCCAGCAAAAGACCGACACGACGGTCCTCATCATTGAGCACCGCCTTGAGGACGTGCTCTGGCGCAGCGTGGATCGCATTGTGCTGGTCAACGAGGGCCGCATCCTGGCCGACCTGCGCCCCGACGAGCTGCTGTCCGGCGCACTGCTGGCAGAAAACGGCATCCGTGAGCCGCTTTACGTCACGGCTATGCGGTATGCGGGCATTGACATCACGCCCGCCAAGCATCCCGCCCACGTTGACTCCGTCGTGCTGGATGACGCCGATACCGAGAAGCTGCGCGCCTGGTTCCGCGCCGAGCCGCTGCCCGCGGCCAAGCCTGCCCCGACCCCGCTGCTGGAGGTCAAGGGCCTGTCCTTCGGCTACAGCAAGGACCAGCACACCCTGTCCGACGTGAGCTTCACGATTGGAAAAGGGGAGATGGTCAGCATCGTAGGCCGCAACGGCGCGGGCAAGTCAACGCTCTCCAAGCTGATCTGCGGCTTTGAGACGCCCGACAGCGGTGAAATTTTCTTTGACGGAAAAGACCTGAAAGACGAAAACATCCGCCGCCGCGCCAGGCATATCGGCTATGTCATGCAGAACCCGAACCAGATGATCTCCAAGACGATGATCTTTGACGAGGTCGCGCTGGGCCTGCAGGGCAGCGGCCTGACCGATGCTGAGATTCGCGCCAGGGTCGAGGACACGCTGAAGGTCTGCGGCTTGTACCCATTCCGCAACTGGCCCATCTCAGCGCTGAGCTTCGGCCAGAAAAAGCGCGTGACCATCGCCAGCGTGCTGGTGCAGGACCCCGAGCTTATCATTCTGGACGAGCCGACGGCGGGCCAGGATTTCCGACATTACACCGATATTATGGAGTTCCTGCGCGGGCTGAACGCAAAAGGTGTGACCGTGGTCATGATCACCCATGACATGCACCTGATGCTGGAATACACGCCGCGGGCGCTGGCCTTTTGCGACGGGCGGCTCATTGCGGACCGCAGCGCGGCGGCCATCCTCTGTGACCCGGCGCTGATCGAGCAGGCGGCCTTGAAGGAGACGAGCCTTTACACGCTGGCCAACCGCTGCGGCATCACGCCCGCCGAGGAATTTGTGGAGCGCTTTATCGCGGCAGACAGGGAGGTGCGCGCTGATGGCTGCTAATACCGTTTTGAACTATATACCGCGCAAAAGCGTGGTACACGACCTGACCGGCACGACAAAGCTGGCGTTCTTTCTGCTGTTTACCTTCGCCAGCATGATCACCTACAACACCTGGGTGCTGCTGGGGCTGATGGCCGTCAGTCTTGCGGTGTTCAGGCTCAGCCACATCAAACTGCGCGAGGTTCGTTTCATGCTGGTCTTTATGCTGGTGTTCCTCGCGCTGAACGACCTGTTCATCTTCCTGTTCGATCCGAACCAGGGCACGGCGCTCTACGGCACCCGCACGGTGCTCTGCCATCTGTTCTGGCGGTACGACCTGACCGCCGAGCAGCTGTTCTATATGTTCAACATCTCGCTGAAATATTTTGTCGCGCTGCCGGTGGCCATTCTGTTCATCTCGGCCACGAACCCCAGTGAGTTCGCCGCCAGCCTGAACAGCATCGGCATCTCATACAAGGTCGGCTATTCCGTCGCCATTGCGCTGCGCTACATTCCGGATATTCAGCGCGATTACCACAGCATCAGCCAGGCGCAGCAGGCCCGCGGCGTCGAGCTGGGCCGCAGCGAGCCGTTCTTCAAGCGCCTGAAGAACTCGGTCAGCATCCTGCTGCCGCTGATTCTGACGAGCTTGAACCGCATCGACACAATCTCCAACGCCATGGAGCTGCGCGGCTTCGGCAAGCATGACAAGCGCACCTGGTACACCCGCCGCCCCTTTGCCCGCCGCGATTTTATCGCGCTGGCAGTCGGCGTCGTGCTGCTGCTCATCAGCCTGACCGTGACGATCAGGTTTGGACGGTTTTATAATCCGTTTGTGTAAAAAACGAAAATTGCGCCCCTGCGGAAAACAGATTCCGCAGGGGCGCATTTTTATATCATATAGAGCGGTAGGGGCCGGGCATGCCCGGCCCTGCAACCCCATCAAAAAACAGCCGCCCGCTCAGGCATCGTACCTGGGCGGGCGGCTGTTATTCTGATTTTACTGCATCAGCCCACACACCAGCTGTGCATAGGCAACGGGGTCCTCAATGGGCAGACCGGCGATCAGCAGGGCTTGGTCATAGAGCAGCTCGGCGTACTTGGCGACCTTGTCGGTATCGCCCGCGGCGTGGGCAGCCTTCAGGGCGGCAAAGACCGTGTGGTTCGGGTTCAGCTCCAGCACCTTCGTGCTCTCGACGCCCTCTGCGTTGGGCATGCGGCGCAGTACCTTCTCCATCTCCATCGAGATACCGCCCTCGGCAGACAGGGTGACGGGGTGTTCCTGCAGGGTCGGATTTACCTTGACCTCCTTGACTTTGCCGTTCAGGTCCTTCTTGATTTCCTCAAACAGGTCCTTGTTCTCGGTCTCGGCAGCCTCGGCGGCCTTCTTCTCGTCCTCGGTCTCCAGACCCAGGTCACCGGAGTTGATGTTCTTAAACTCCTTCTCCTTGTAGTCGCGCATCATCTGCAGGCAGAACTCATCCACATCCTCGGTGCAGAGCAGCAGGTCGTAGCCCTTGCTCAACACCAGCTGGGCGTTGGGCAGCTTGCCCAGACGGTCCGTGTCGTCACCGGCGGCAAAGTAGATGCACTTCTGACCCTCGGGCATCTTTTCGACGTACTCGTCCAGCGTGACGAGCTTTTTCTCCTTGGCGGAGTAGAACATCAGCAGGTCGCCCAGCAGATCCTTGTGCATGCCGTAGTCGCCGTAGATGCCGAACTTGATCTGGCGGCCAAAGTTCTTCCAGAAGGTCTCATACTTCTCGCGGTCATTGACGAGCATCGCGTGCAGCTCGTTCTTGATCTTCTTTTCCAGAGAATTGCGCATCAGCTTGAGCTGGTTGTCCTTCTGCAGCGTCTCACGGCTGATGTTCAGACTCAGATCCTCGCTGTCCACAACACCCTTCACAAAGCTGAAATAATCCGGCAGCAGGTCGGCACACTTCTCCATGATCATAACGCCGGAGGCATACAGCGCCAGACCCTTCTCGTACTCCTTGGTGTAGTAGTCGTACGGGGTCGAGCCGGGGATGAACAGCAGCGCGGTGTAGGTCGCCGTACCCTCGGTGCGGCTGGTGATGACGCGCAGCGGGTCGGTGTAGTCCATGAACTTGTTCTTGTAGAACTCGTTGTAGTCCTCGTCCTTGACCTCGTTCTTCAGGCGCTTCCAGATGGGCACCATGCTGTTCAGCGTTTCCAGCTCGGTGTAGGTCTCGTACTCGGGCTTGTAGTCATCGCCCGCGTCCTCCGGCTTCGGCTTCTGGCGGGATTTCTCGCGGTACATCGTGATGGGGAAGCGGATGTAGTCGCTGTACTTCTTGACGAGGTTTGCAAGCTCGTAATCCTCGAGGTACTCGCTGTACTTGTCGGTATCGGTGTCGTCCTTCAGCACCAGAATGATCTCGGTGCCGACGTCCTCCTTGTCAGCCTCGGTCAGGGTGTAGCCCTCGACGCCGGTGGACTCCCACTTCCAGGCCGTGTCAGCGTCCTGCGCGCGGGAGATGACGGTGACCTTTTTGGCCACCATGAACGCGGAATAGAAGCCGACGCCGAACTGACCGATGATGTCGATGTTATCGCTCTGGTTCTCGGTCTTGAAGTCAAGGGAGCCGGACCTGGCAATCGTGCCGAGGTTCTTCTCCAGTTCTTCCTTCGTCATGCCGATGCCGTTATCGGTGATGGTCAGCGTGCGGCTGTCCTTGTCGGGCTGGATGTGGATTTTCAGGTCGTCCTTCGTGATGCCGATGGACGTGTCGGTCAGGCTCTTGAAGTAGCGCTTGTCGCAGGCGTCCGATGCGTTGGAGATCAGCTCACGCAGGAAGATCTCGCGGTTTGTATAGATAGAATTGATCATCAGGTCAAGCAGCTTTTTGCTCTCGGCCTTAAACTGATGCATAGCCATGGTAGAAAACCTCACTTTATACAAATGAAATTAGCACTCGTTTATTTCAACTGCTAAAGCTAGTTTAGCACTCTTTTTAATAAAGTGCAACCCTTGCACAGCATTTTAACAAAAAATTTAAATTCAGGGCTTTTCAAACGTGGGAATTTGCGGTATGCTAACAATGTATAAGGTATTCTGTTAAACAGCGCGGCAGGGACCGGGCATGCCCGCCCCGCGGGCTTGCCCGTGAATGTCTGCCTGCGTACAGCTGCGGGCCGCATATAGGCGCCCCCTACGCCCTGCCGACAAAAAACGATCCCTTACCATAGAAATACAGTAGAAAGAAGAATCCATCATGCAAATATACACCCACACTCTCCCCGGCGGCGCACAGCTCATCGGGTATCTGCGCGATAGGACCGTCGAGATGCCTGCCTTCAACACCCGTCCGGCCATTCTCATCCTGCCGGGCGGCGGCTACGCCTGGTGCAGCAGGCGCGAGGCCGACCCCGTTGCCATGCAGTTTCTGCAGGCTGGCTACAACGTCTTTACCCTCTATTACACCTGCCGAAGTGACGAGACCGTGCCCGCGCTGCGTTGGCAGCCGCTGATCGATGCTGCCGGGGCGATCCTGCATATCCGCCGCAATGCAGAGCAGTTCGGTACCGACCCGGCGAAAATCGCCATCTGCGGCTTCTCGGCGGGCGGCCATCTGGCGGCGTCTACGGCCATCCTGTGGGACGCCGAGCCTGTGCAGACCGCCCTTGGCATCCACGGCACCGAGGCCCGCCCCGATGCCGTTGTGCTGGGCTATCCGGTCATCACGGCGGGGGAATACCGCCACGACGGCTCCATTGTCAACCTCTGCGGCGATGACGCCGACCTGCGCACCACAATGAGCCTGGAAAACCAGGTTCGCGACGGTCTGCCGCCCTTCTTCGTCTGGCATACGGTGGAGGACCCGTCCGTTCCCGTGCAGAACTCTTTGATGCTTGCCGGTGCGCTGACAGCCCATAAGGTCCCGCTGGAGCTGCATCTTTTCGCCCACGACGGCCACGGCACAAGCACCTGCACGCGGGAGGTCAACACCCCCAACAAGCACAACAGCGCCTGGGTGGCCCTCTGCACGGACTGGCTGGCCGAAACCTTTGATTTTCACCTGTAACAGGAGATGACAAAGCATGAAAATCATGTTTTACGCGCTGCGCCCCTTTGATGAGCAGCAATACTGCGAGCCCTACAAAGCCCGCTACGGCATCGACTACACCGGCACGCCCGACGTGCCGCGCCCGGATAACCTGCATCTGGCCGAGGGCTGCGACGCCGTCAGCACGAACCCCTGCGAGATACGCCCTGAATATTTGCAGACATGGGCTGAAATGGGCGTCAAATATCTGCCCTGCCGCAGCATCGGCTATGATCATATCCCGCTGGACACCGCCAAAAAGCTGGGTCTGCGCATCAGCCACAGCCATTACCCGCCGGACGGCGTGGCCAACTATACGATCATGCTCATGCTAATGTGTACCCGCCGCATGAACGAAATCATGCTGCGCGCCAATGTGCAGGACTACTCGCTGCCCGGCAAGATGGGCCGCGATATTTCCGGCTGCACGGTGGGCGTCATCGGTACGGGCAAGATCGGCCAGACGGTCATCCGCCACCTGAGCGGCTTCGGCTGCAAGATTTTGGCCTACGACCTCTACCCGAACGACGCGGTCAGGCAGTACGCTGACTACGTCACGCTGGACGAGCTTTACGCGCAAAGTGACATTATCACGCTGCACACGAACGCCACGGCGGAAAACCACCACCTCATCAACGCCGGCGCCCTTGCAAAAATGAAGGACGGCGTGCTGCTCGTCAACACGGCGCGGGGCACGCTCATTGACCCCGACGCGCTGATCGCCGGGCTGGAAAGCGGCAAGATCGGCGGCGCGGGCCTCGACGTCATTGAGGATGAGACCGGTATTTACTATTACAACCGTATGGGGCAGGCCATCCCGAACCGCGAACTGAACCTGCTGCGCAGCTATCCCAATGTCATCGTAAGCCCGCACACGGCGTTTTACACCGACGTCAATGTCGCCAGCATGGTGCAGAGCCCGTTTGAGGCGCTGGACGCCTACGCCCACGGCCAGCCCTACGCCGGTGAGGTGCAGCTGTGATGCCAGCCGTTGAGCCGGGCCGTTGCGGCGAACACTGGGACGACTGCCCGCGGCTGGCGGCAGGGGACCGCTTTGACTTTGCCTGTGCGGGCTGCGGAGACTGCTGCCGCCAGAGGCGCGATCTGGTGCTGTCGGGGTATGACCTCTACCGCATTGCGCGGCGGCTTAGCTTGTCGCCCCGTATCGTGGCGGCGGCGTTCTGCAAAAGCTACCTTGCGCCTGAAAGCTGCCTGCCTGCCCTGCGCCTGACGCCGGACCCCAAAACCGGCAACTGCCGCTTTTTTGAGGGCAGCGCCTGCACCATCCACGCCGCGCGCCCGCTGGCCTGTGCGCTCTACCCGCTGGGGCAGAGCATCGACACGGTGACAGCGCAGACAGAATATTACGTACAGACGCCGCTTTGCGGTGCACGGGCAGGGGAGGCACGGACGCTGCAGGACTATCTGCAGGATTCCGCCGTGCTGGACCGCGCGGGGGTGGATGCCCGCTGGGCCATCATCTGCACGCAGCTTTCCCACCGGTTACAGGCCGCGGGCGGCGCGGATAACCCCCGCTTCTCCGCCGCTGTCAGGCGTATGGAGCGTGCCCTCTACTACGACTATGAGCTCGGCGACGACTTCTACCCGCAGTTTTGTCAAAACATAGAAATTTTAATGCCGCTTTTGGACAGGATGCTGTAACCGAATGGTTTGTAGGGGAGGCATTCATGTCTCCCGTGTACCTTTCCACCGCCGCCAACGCCCGGGAGAGATAAATCCCTCCCCTACAAAACAACAACAAAAGCGCTGTGACCTTTTCAAACAGTCACAGCGCTTTTCCTATATTGCTTTGTAGGGGCCGCACATGTGCGGCCCGCAGCCTGAAGATAACCGCGCATCTGCGGGAAAGCCGCGGGCCGGGCATGCCCGGCCCCTACGTGTAAATCAGCAGATAAAGAATCCGCCTCTGCCGCCGCAGCAGCACCAGCTCAAAATATTGCACACCAATAAATACATCCAGAACGACAGACAGAAAGACCCCGGGCTGCCGCTGGGCTGGGCGTAGGGCTGCTGGTAGCTTGTGTAGCTGCGGCCCGGGCTTTGCAGCTGATCCAGCAGGTTTTGATAAGCGTAGTTGTTCGGCTCCATCGAGACCGCCGTCCGGGCCTCCTCCTGTGCGCGGATGTTGTTGCCAAGCCCCTGATTGGCCAGCGCGGCGTAGTAGTGCCACTGGGCCGTGCGGTTGGCAGTGGGGATGCCGTTCAGCGTGTTCATGGCCTCCTCATAGAAGCCGCTGCGGATGTAGTTTGCCGCGGCACGCAGCTCTGGGTCACCGGCAGCGCTGCCGTAGCTCTGCCGCCCGGACGAGCCGCTTGTGCTGTAATACCCAAACCCGAACGGTCCAAAGCCAAACCCGGCCCCGCTGAACGGGTCCTGATACTGCTGGCTGTAGCCGCTCTGGCTGCTGCCATAGCGCTGCCCGCCAGCACTGTAAGACGCCCCGCCGCCCTGCTTGATGCGCATGATCTCGCTGTAAGCGGCCTGTACCTCTTTAAAGTGCTCCTCCGCCGACGGGTCATCGGGGTGCAGGTCGGGGTGGTACTCCTTGCATTTTTTGCGGTAGGCTTTTTTAATCGTTTCGTCGTCGGCACTGGGGGTGATGCCCAATACACTGTATGGATCAGTCATGGCGCTTTGCCTCCCTGTGCTTGCGTACCAGCGCGTATTTGCTCCACACGCCGGAATAGATCGTGTTGTACAATAGCTTCCCCTCCGGGGTCTCCTTTAAAATCGGCAGCATCTCAAACTGCTGTGCGCAGCGGCCCATTTGCTGGGTCAAAAGCTCGTGGCAGCGTTGCTCATAGGCGGCGGGCGGCAGCTCGTCCGCCAGCTGCCGCAGGGCGTTGAACTGCCCGCGTCGGCTGTCCTTTTCCAAATCGTCGTAGGCGTCCATCAGGTAGATGAACGCCCCCAGCCCATTGCCCATGCCGCGCAGCGCCGGGGCCCAGATGTCGTCGCGGCAAGCGAACACCTCGCCCAGCAGTGCGCCAAAGGCGTTGCACAGCGCGTCCAAATCGTGGCTGCCGGCGCTTTCCAGCGTGTTCAGCCTGTCCAACTGCGCGGCCATGGTCTGCAGCTGGCGCGGCCAGTGCTCCCGCAGGGCGGGCAGGCTTGGCTCCAGCTTTTGCGCCTGCGCCAGACTGGCGCGGCGGTGATCGTCCTGCCAGTCATCGAGAAAGTTGTAGTACGCCAGCGCGGCGGTCATATCGGCGGCGTAGTCCAGCAGTTCGTTGTCCGCGCGGGGGCGTTTTTTCAGTGGGTGGGGCACGCAGCGGCCCTCGGAAAAGGCTGTGGGCGTGTCATACAGTGCTGTCAGCAGAATGGCGACAAACGCCATGTCATAGCTTAATGCCAACTGTCCGGTGCGTCCGTAGCGGCGGCCCAGCGCCCGGCACAGCCCGCAGTAGTAAGCCTGGTAGCGGTCCATCTCGGCGTCTGCCAGACCCTTACGGTAAAGCGTAACATATCCGAACATCGCGCGTCAACTCTTTTTGATGAACTGATGGCCGCACTTCGGGCAGGTGATGCTGATCTTGCCGCGCCCGCGGGGCACGCGCAGCTGCTGGCCGCACTGGGGGCAGCGGTAATAGTGATAGTCCTTGCGCTGCTTGAACCGCACCTGCTGCTTGCCAAACCACGTGGTAACGCGGTTCTGGTAGGAGAGATATTTGAGGTTTTCACTGTACCGCTTGCGGGTGTTGCGGCTCAAAATGCGGAAATAGCTGTAGACGATGGCCGCCAGCCCCAGCCAGTACAGCACCGGCGACACCCACGCGCCGATGACAATAAGGATAAGCGACGAAATACACAGGAAACCGCCGAACTGGTCGAACCCATATCGGCCCGCCATAAACCGCTGAAACCAGCCTTTCATGTAAAAACCACCTTTTTGCGGCAAAGCCGCATTGTTTTCATCGTACTATTATGGCACACAAATATGGGCAAATCGTGAACAAGCGGGAAATAGAGTTTGAACAAAAGCGGGTTTAAAGTGAATCAGAGAAATAATCACTGTCAATGCGCTTGATTTGGTACACCTTCTGCACAGACACGCCCAAGCCGCACTCAATCATTAAGGAAGTGAGCTTTTGCCCGTCGACTAGAATAATATGCTGTGCATCGGCGTACTCTTTGGCTCCCTTGGAAAATTTAGCAGTTGTAATGAAAAGTCCTTTTTCCACACGGGGCGGGCCCATCATGGCACCGAAAAATTTTTGAATCTCCGGCTTGCCGATGGTAACATCGGGGTTCCAACGTTTAGCCTGGATGTAAATCAGATTGAAGCCGAGTTTGTCCTCATGTATAACACCGTCAATGCCGTCGTCACCACTGGATTTTGTTTTGAAGCCATCGCCGTAATCCATGGCTTTCATCAAGTCAACGACCAGTTGCTCAAAAAATACAGGCGTCTGCTGCATGATTTCGGCAAGCAGGTCATCAGCCAGAGTATCATTGATTGTTTTGTGAAGGGCATCCATCTGCTCTTCGGGAGTTTGCGTATCAGATGGTGTGATGGTTGCAGTGTCGTTTGCGGTATCTACATCGTCAGTCCTGTTTACGAACGCAGCGAAAGATGGATAATTGCTCTCCAAAAATTCGTTTGTGATGGCGACGTCACTGTGAAGAAGTGTGCTCCCGGCTGTAGTGATGATGTAGGTGCCTCGTTTGGGTGAATCTACAAGTCCGGCCTTTTTTAGATAGGTCTTTGCCCAATTCAACCGATTGGCAAACGTAGTCTGCCGCTGGCTCGGCAGCTGCTCAGCTAAATCTTCCGGGGAAAGCTGAAGAATATTTGCTACAGTAGAGGCAACTTCTTTAGCAGTATGAATTTTTCCATCGCTGATTGCGGTAAGGAAGGGGTCATATAGTTCGTTGTACTTAGGTATCGCCATTTTACATCTCCACTTCTTTTATCCGCGCGTCAGCTTCACCACGCACTCCACGTGTGTCGTCACTAGAATCGGAACACATGGATTCAGCCTCGTTA
>OIBP01000771.1_pt1 | contig 11671 bp, 10 predicted proteins | sample 1581061 | NCBI WGS metagenome assembly OIBP01 (sample SAMEA3882514, study PRJEB24775) | human gut metagenome | biome: human-associated habitat; feature: intestine environment; material: feces | place: Netherlands | collected 2009/2010 | reverse complement strand
GATGGTGCGGTCGCGCAGATCCGCGATGCCCATGGAGGCGAGCGCCTCGTCCACCCGCGCGGGAATCTCCTCGCGCGGCACGGCGAAGTTCTCCAGGCCGTAGAGGATCTCGTCTTCCACCACGGTGGACACCATCTGGGAGTCGATGTCCTGGCACACGCTGCCCACCAGTCGCGACAGGTCGGTCAGCGAGGTGTCCACGGTATCGCACCCTTCCACAGTGACCGAGCCGTAGAAGTCGCCCGGATAGCAATGCGGAATGATGCCGTTGATGGCGTAGGTGAGGGTGGACTTCCCGCTGCCCGCCGCCCCGGTGATGCCGACGAAGCAGCCGTCGGGAATGGAAAGCGTGATATCGCGCACCACGGGCTCTGTCCCTTCCCGGTACCGAAAACTGAACTCGTTGAACTCGATCATGATGACCTTTCTTGCTCGCGCCGGACCAGCAGTTTAACGCTTCAGCACCTTCTTCAGAGGCGTCGCCAGCACCTCGACGAAGATGCAGTTGAAGGTGGCGGTGCCCAGCACGATGGCCACGTAGGCCGCCATGGCCACGGCGAAGTCGCCGCCCACCGACACGACGTTGATGTAGACGGACAGCGCCGCGAAGGTGAAGCCGGACACGCAGGTGGAGATGAACGTGTTCACGAGCGGGTTCACGTCCAGCTTGCTGATCTTCAGGGGCACGTGGATGAGCAGCCCGCAGGCGAGCGCACCCAAAAGCTCCGAGGGAATGTTGAGCAGCGGCGTGGCGTTCAGCATCGGAATCTGGCACACAAGGCCTGCGATGAGCCCGATGACGAGCGACTGGGCCACGTTCGGCCGGATGATGATAATGGCCAGGCAGTAGGCGGCGATAATGAAGTTCGGCTTCATGCCGAAGGAGGCGAGCAGGCTGCCCACCGTGAGCTTCAGCACGGCACCGGCGGCCAGAAGCACGGCCACCAAAATGAGATCCTGGATGGCCAGTCCCTTCTTCTCAGCCGCAGCCACGGTGCGCTTGGCGCCGGCGGCGGGGGTTGCGGTTTCAGCGTCGGCGGTCATACGGAGTTCTGCCATGTCGATCAGTCCTTTCTCGGGCGGTTTCCCCACCGCCCCTCGTGCCCGCTTCTTACGGGCCTTCCAATTCGTAGCAATTGCTCCTTCGCCGACGCCTTCGAGAGTTTTCCGGCCGACCCCAACAAAAAAGGGATCTGTCCTTCGCTTAAAGGACAGATCCCTTGATCTGCGGTGCCACCTTTAATTGATTCGCGTAACGCGAACCCTCTCATGAACGGGCCATCACCCATTCTGCCTTTAACGCAGGCTCACGGTCCAGATACTCGACCTCGTCGGAACAAACGACGGCGGGCCTTTCCCCTTTCCCTCGGCGATCCATTTACCCTCTGGCGTTCTGCGGGAATCTCAGCTGCGCCCGCTCTCTGTGAGTGCCCGGATGGCTTGACTTTCGCCTCATCGGTTTAAGATATATTCAATTGCTGGTTGCGTACTTTAGCACAGAATCCCGATCGCGCAACCCCTCAATTCGGCAACCTGCCAACGAACCGGCACATCGGGCTCTAGTTTTCACCCGTTGCGCCGACAAAGAACTTTGCCCAAGCAGTAGAGCGAAAAATGTGCAAAACGGGGTACTTCTCGTAGTTTTACCAGACTCCAGGATCAGCTCAACTTCAAAACGGAACCATTTTCCCAGGTCGAAATTGTCCGCGTCGCCCCATCTAGTCCAAATGGCTACGAGAAGTGGGGCATTTTGCACAAAACGAGGCACCTCCTCGCAATGCGAGTACCGCTTCGCAGATCGTCGCCGCCCGAAACCGACAAGCCATCGCGGTTCGCAGCCAACAGATCGCCTCGGTCGCGCTCGACAAGAACACCCCGAGACAGCCGCCGCTCAATCCCAGGCAGATCCGTCCCAGATACAATCTTCCAATCCGCCTTCGGAAACCTCCCCCTTCAGCCATTCGCGACGATGATAGGCCTTCAGAGACCATCCCGTCGCATACAGTTTCCTCTGAGCGTTCCCGAAACTCTTGGCGCGAATTTGAATGCGCCTGCTCATGCGAGCCCCCGCCTCATGGGCCACGCTGCGCATCTCACTGCGATCGTACAGCTGCCGTGTCGTCACCGATATCACCTTGTAGCCATCGGCCTCCAATGCCAACCGCTTCGAGGAATCCTTCGCGATCTGTCGCGAAGTAAGATGCTCGGCATTCGAATCGTACTCGATCGCCAGGCGCGACTCGCTGTGACAGAGGTCGGGGACGAGTGTTTCCCTTTTGGCGATCTTGCGCGCTTTTTTGCTCGGCCTCACGCGTCGATTCATTTCCAATCCGGGGAGGGCATAGCCGCCATAACGATGGGGAATGCTCAGCACGGACCAAAGAAACGCCTCTGGCGGTGAAGCGGCATTATCCACCACGAATCGCAGCGCCGACTTCGCTGCCGCCGACCCACGTAGCCCAGCGTTGCGGCGGATAAACGACTCGATGCGACGTTTCGAGGTCAAAGGCGCTCTACTGCCCAGTCCGTTGCGCGATGACGGGTCGATGAAGAACGTCCCGCATAGGGCATCGCCTGCTTTTAAAAGCTCGTGCAAAGGAAGAACAAGTGCGAGCTGCACGAAGCACAACTCGGGGCAACTTGCATACACGCCGTCAGCGATGCGAACGAACGGCTTCTCCCGATAGGGATAAATCGACACATGAGTTACTGCCTGGGGAACAGTGCTTTTTCGATGATCGGGTACGAGCGCGTGATAGGGCTGCGGAATCTGAGGGAAAATCTTCTCCAGATAAGCAACCATCCGCGCCGTCGGGACACACCGCTTCAATGCATTTGTTCCCACAGCGCTCTTTGACGACGGCCGGCAAGGGGCCGACAGCCAATACGAGAATGAGGATGTGCCGTAGAGAACGAATCGCATGCAGGGCAGTTTAACGGCCCAGGCGTATCGAGGACGCACGAACGGCAGATTCACCAACTCTCCGCTGTGCCAACCGTTTCACTCATGGTTGCGGCCTCTGGGGTTGCACCTCCGCAGTCGGCTCGCCCGCGTCTGCAACCGCCCTATGCGCTGTCGGCTCCAAATGTGCAAAATGGGGCACTTCTCGTAGCCCAAAAGTGGACGCTTTATCCTCGCGATGACACTGAACAGGGATTTCTCGTTCAGTCCGTCGAAGGAGAGCACCCTTGCTTCCTCGAAAACTACGATAAGTGCCCCGTTTTGCCCATTTCGCACACGAAGCACCGAGGGGCTTGGCGTAGGCCCTCGCAAAAAAATGCGCGCAGAACCTCTCGCCCGTCCCCGCAACGCTCTCGTGACAGACGAGGGCAGCGGGGCTTTCAACCGGCGCCTCCCCCTATACTCGAAGATGCGCGGTGCCCTGCGGCGCCGTCGCATTGCCCGCCGGCCGTGCCGCCCATGCGACGCGCGCAGCCCGGCGGCCCATTCGCAGCGAGACAAAGGAGCGCTCATGGATAACGTGATTCTGGTCACCTTCGAAGACGAGGGCAAGGCCTACGAGGAGTTCAACCGCCTGAAGGACAACGAGGCGACGGCCGACTTCACTATTTTGGAAATGGCGGTAGTGAAGAACGTAGACGGGGCCATCATGGTGCCCGACGGATACCAGGACGGCTACGACGAGACCGACAACACGGCCTTCGGTGGGGTCATCGGCGCCGTGGTCGGCTTGCTCGGCGGCCCGGTCGGCGTGCTTCTGGGCGCCGGCATCGGCCTTGTGGCCGGCATGGCCATGGACGACAAGGACATCGATGACGATGACTCCCTCATGGAATACTGCGCGAGCGAGCTTACGCCGGGCGCGACGGCGCTCGTGATGCTCGCCAAGGAGGACAGCGAGGACGCTCTGGACGCCCAGTTCGACGAGACCTGCATCATCTACCGCTGGGACGCCGACGAGGTGAACGCCGAAGTGGAACGCGGAGAGGCTCTGCGCGACTCGTTGGCCGCCGAGACTCGCAAGCAGCTCCGCGAGGCCCGCAAGGAGGCTCGGAAGGCCCGTCGCGAAGCTCGCAAAGACAAGTAGCGCGCCGAGCCCGCTCAATGCGCTCGGCCCACGTCGAGCCCCTAAGCACAAAGCGGCCGCCCTCCACTCGGAAGGGCGGCCGCTTCCATTCCAGAAGGCGGTCGAAGCGTCTTAGACGATCTTCTTGCCCAGGCAAGCCGCCAACTCGCGCAGCTCGGCGATAAGCTCGCGGAACTGGGCCGGCGTCAGCTGCTGGGGACCGTCGGACAGCGCCACCGGTGGGGTGCACCTCGATCATGAGCGAGTCGGCTCCGGCGGCCACGGCGGCCTTCGCCAAGGCCGGCACCAAATCGCGCTGGCCGGCCGGATGCGACACGTCGATGCACACCGGGTACAGCGACTGCTTGTGGATAACCGGCACCGCCGCGATGTCCAGCGTGAAGCGCGTGGCCGTCTCGAAGGTGCGGATACCGCGCTCGCAGAGCACCACGTTGTCGTTGCCGCAATCGGTGATGTAGTCGGTGGCGGCGAGCCACTCGGCAATGGTGCCGGCGAAACCGCGTTTGTACAGCACCATCTGATGCGTATCAGCGGTCACCTGGCCGATCTTCTTCAGCAGGCTGAAGTTCTGGAAGTTGCGGGCGCCCACCTGCAGGCCGTCCACATAGTCGCTCACGAGCTGGCAATGGGCCGAGTCCATCACCTCGGTGAGCGTCTTCAGGTTGTACTTATCGCCGGCGGCCTTCATGATCTTCAGGGCCTCTTCGCCGAGACCCTGGAAAGAATGCGGGTTAGTGCGCGGCTTAAACGCGCCGCCGCGAATCCAGTGCAAGCCCAAATCGGCCACGCACTCGGCCACTTCCTCGAACTGCTCGGCGGATTCCACCGAGCAAGGCCCGGCGTAAATGGTGATCTCGTCCGTGCGCTGGCCGAGATCGGGGATGGGGGCAATCTTCACTTCGCTCATACGGACGGCGTCTCCTTCATGATCTTCAAGATGGTAGCGTAAATCTCCCGGAGGTTCTCGTTATAGAGCGGCCCCTCGTTGTAGCTATCCACCCGCGCGAAGATTTCCTCCTCGCGGCGCGCGTCGTACAGACCCAGATGCGCACCGGGTTTCAGACCGCGAATGACCAGCGAATGACCGGCGCGCTTGTTCAGAAGCGCGACGATCTCGCGGTCGATCTCGTCGATCTGCTCACGATGCTTCTGAATCTCGGCAAGATTGCTGTTCTCTTCAGACATCGCTTTTCCTTTCATGTACCAAAAACTTGAACGAGCCTGGCCGCACCGCCCTAAAGCGCCGCCGCCCTCGCGTGGCGTTCATGATAGCAAAGACCCCCGTCCGCACGGGGGTCGCAAGGGAAAACGGATATAGAAGCCCTTAATGGGCAGACATCGGCAAAAGCGAAGGGCGTGTCCAACGCGTCGGCGCCGAGGATGTCGCCGATCCCGACCTGCGCGATTTGCCACGCTGCACGGCGACGGGGCGGCCCAGGGGCGCGCTGTCCCGCGAGGTGCTCGCCCCGCAGCAGAGACGTCTACCGGCGCGAAATCCCGCCGGCCTTCTTCTCAGAATCGCGGGTGTACCACTCGATGAACAGATCCACCGCGCCGTTGACGATGAACGTCGCGCCCAGCACGAGCACGAAGGTCATGGAGGCGCCCCACGGGTTCACCACGATAAGCACACCGCCGATACCCACCAGCACCGCCGTCGCCAGCACGGCAATCCAGATGCTGCTGCCGAAAGCGCGCAGCCCGAAGGCGCGCACCACGTTCACGATAGCGAGCAAAATGAGCACCACGCCGAGCACCACCGAAAAGAACCCGGCGATCACTTTCGGAAAGATAAACGCAATGAGCGCGATGATGACGTAGAACACCGCCGACATAAGGGTGCCCGAATCGCGGTAGCGCACACTGCGCTGACGGAAGTACGACACAAGCCCCGCCGCGCCCATGACCGCGAGCGCCACGCCGAACAGCAAGATGATACCCTGCACGGTAATGGACGGATAGATCATCAGAAACAGACCGAATGCGATGCAAAGCACCGCCTGCACCATGTTATTTGATCGCACCAAGTTCAGAAACTTCTCCATGACGCTGCTCCTATCGCCCGACCCGTACGGCGTTCTCGCCTCGACCCGATGCCGACGGGCGCCGGCCCCTCCCATGGCGCACTCGACATCGAAGCTATCTCCTATGGGCGTCATGGTAAAGCGAGCGCACAAAACCAAGCCCGTCGGGGGCTCCTTGAAAACAATCGGTTGAACAGAGATGAAGCTTGCCACCATTCCGTCAACAAGAGCACCCGCGCGAAATAATGCTGTTGCCATCCTGTTAACAGCGGGGATAGCTCTAGCGTCGCGCAGACTCCAGCTCCAGACCCAAGTCATCGCAGTACGCCTGACAACCTTCTAGCAACTTGGGAAAGTCCCCTTGCACCACATCCCAGACAATATCGGTGTCTACATCACCATAGGCGTGGGCAAGCCGATTGCGAACGCCCTTGATAGCCCGGCGCTCGAATTCGTAGTGCGCAAGGGCTTCGTCGCTGAGCGAACCGGCTTCCTCAGTCACCCGGAGCACCCGATTCATGATGGCCTCCGAGAAAAGCCGATCCGCATCAGTAGCGGGCCTTTTGAAGCGCTCCTCGGTGATGCCCAAACGCTCAATTTGCCCTTGGGTCTCCGTGATGAGATCGAACATTTCCTGAATGCGGGCGAGATCAGTGGCCTTAGCGCTCATAGACCAGCACCTTCTCCCGCTCGATGGCCGCGGCGAGGTTCGGATTCTTTATCTGCTTGGCCGTCACCACGTCGACGGCGCGCCCGCAGGCGCGTTCGAGGTGCTTTTGGAACTGGGACACCTCGAACAGGGTGAAAGGGGCCGCCCCATCGTACTCGAGGCGAACATCCACGTCGCTTTCGGCAGCGAAATCCCCGCGGGCGAACGAGCCAAACACGTAGCCCTTCGTGATGGCGGCGAAACGGGCACATTCAGAGGCGACAGCTTCAAGCACATGCGCCCTTTCGGTCTCACAGACCTCGCGCGCCATGCCAAAATGGGACACGCAGTCCTTATTCGCGGCCTCGTTCAACCGCTTAGCCTCGCTCGCGTCGCCCCCGTCCACGGCCGTGCACGCCCGTGCGTCTTCGAACTTAATCACATGAGGGCACACGGCAGCGTAGCGCTCGACCAGCGCCTCACCCTCGTAGCCTTCGGCGATAAGCCGGCGCAGCACGTCAAGGGACATTCCCTCGTCCTCCACGTTCAGCGGCTTGATGAGCAACCCCTCGTCAGTCTGCTCGATGAGAGCATACTCGGTGAAGCCCATGTCCTTATAAGCTTTTGCCGGAATAGTGATCTGCCGCTTGCTGGACACTTTGATCCGCTGCGGCGCCATGCGAGCCGCCTCCGCCATGCTTTCCTCCTCACCAAGCGCTTGGTACCAAGCTTCCAAGCAAGTATAGCATAAGGCGACCCGCCAACTACTGACAGGTCGCCTAAGCTTAGTGCTGTTATCTACTTGTGGCTTATGCGGTCAGGGGCTCGAAATCACCATCGGGCTCGACTGCCGCAACGGCACGAGCGGAGACGCGCTCGGTCTCGGTCGCGGGCACGAGCAGCTTCGAGCCCAGGGCCATGAATCCCAGCGTGCCCACCGACACGACGCCCAGCACGATCAGCACTTCGGGCACCGTCGGTGCGTAGGAGCCGAGAAGCGCCCAGCCGCCGTCGGACATGATGCCCGGGGCGCCCTCCACGTTCGGCACGATGAACGAGGTGAACAAAAGCCACAGGCGCTTGCAGAGCACGCCGGCGATGACGAGCACGCTCGCCCCCACCACGAGCCCCGTGCGCTCGCGGTTCTTCGCGAACACCAGCACAAGGAACGGGACAACCAAGCCGCCGACGATCTCGAACCAGAAGAACGGCGACGTAGGCCCGCTCGTCATGAGCGCCAGCGTCTCAGCACCGGCCGCCCCAGGATAGGCCATGGTCAGTACCTCGCAGAAGATGAAGAACGCGTCTACAGCGATGCAGGTGGCCAGAAGCCCAGCCAGCGATGCCATAAGCTCGCGGGAGGTCTCGAACAGGCGCGCCTTCTTCAGCGCGGCCAGCACGCACAGCAGAAGCGCCAGGCCCGAGTCCATGGCCGAGGCCACGAAGATGGGCGCCATAATGGCCGAGTACCAGCCCTCCTTAGCAATTTGCAGACCGAAAATCCAGGCGGTCACCGAGTGCACCAGAATGGCGCAGGGCAGGGCGAACCGCGAGATAACGGACACCGCATGATCGTTGCCACGGCGCATGTTCACCAGGTACAGCACGTTGATCACCAGATAAAGCGTGATGACGCAGATGTCCCACACCAGAGGCGAGGTGGGATTGGGGCCGGTCACAATGCGCCAGATGCGCTGGATGCCGCCCAGGTCGATGAGAACGAACATGCCCGCCAGACAGATGCACACCGTCGACAGGATAATCGCCGGCATGGCCACGGCTTTGAAGCGCTTGATGTGGAACACGCTCGCCGAGGAGGCCACGATAAGACCGCCGGCAGAAAGCCCCACGAAGAACATGAAGTTGGTGATGTAGAGGCCCCACGAGGTGCCGTTGTTCATACCCGTCACCGTCAGGCCGAAGATGAGCTGGTACACCCAGCACCCCACGCCCACGGCCACCACGACGGCCAGGATGGCCGCCAGGACTTTGTATCGCTTGATCAGTTCCATGAGAGCCTCCTATTCGAAGTAGTGAACGGACGGACGGGTGCCCTGGTTCTCCAGAAGCGTCCATGCCTTGCGGTTCAGGATGGTCTGGGAGATCTCGCTGTCCGGATCGTCCAAATCGCCGAAGATGCGCGCATGGGCCGGGCAGCACACGACGCACATGGGTTCCTCGCCGCGATCGGTGCGCTCACGGCACAGCGTGCACTTCTCGGCCACGCCCTTGGGCCGCACCGGCACTTCGGCATCACCGTAGTTGGCGCCCGTCACGCGCACCGGCGTCTGCCAGTTGAAGTTGCGCGCGTTGTAGGGGCAGGCGGCCATGCACATGCGGCAACCGATGCACTTATCGTAGTCGATCTCCACGCGACCGAGCTCGTCCTTGTAGGTAGCGCCCGTGGGGCACACGCGCTGGCACGCCGGGTTCTCGCAATGCTGGCACGCCAAAGGCAGATAGGACCGGGTCAGATTGGGATACTCCCCCTGGGCGTCGTCCGCTACGCCTCCGCCTTCGGTTACAACGCGGTTCCATCGGAGGTCCTTCGGAACGCCGTTCTGCATCTTGCATGCGAAGACGCAGGTCTGGCAGCCAATGCAACGGGTCTTGTTGATGGCCATTCCGTATCTCGTCATAATTCTCACCTACGCCTTCTCTACTTCCACCAGCACGTCGTTATAGGGGATCTGCGGACCGAAGAACATCGAGTACCCGCGCTCCAGACGCGCGGAGTTAGTCACGTTCTGCAGGAACCCTTCCTTGTAGTAACGCGTGTAGGTGGTCTCGGCCATGAACAGGACGCCCGGCTGCAGCGAGCGGTTGACGAGTGCCGTGGCCACGAACGAGCCGCGGTCGTTGAATACGCGGACATCGTCGCCCGTCACAATGCCGCGGGCCTCCGCATCTTCCGGAGCGATGTTCAGGCTGGGGCCGAAATCTTCCTGGAACCATTCATTGGCAGAATAGTAGGCGTGGATGCGATAGCGACTCTTGCCCTGAGTGAAATAGAGCGGGAACTGGGCCTTCTTCGGATTGCTCTCGTAGGCCTCGTTCGCGTCCTCGTACACCGGCAGCTCGTGGCCTTGGTCGACCAGATACTCGTAGTACAGCTCGATGCGCGTGGAGGGTGTGAGGAACCCTTCAGCCAGACCGTCGGGCATATAGTCGTCGCCCGTCTCGGGCAGGGCCATCACGCCGCCGTGCTCCAACAGCGCATCATAGGTGATGCCCTCCATCCGGGGATCGAGCTCGGCAGCCCCGTCGAGCATGAAACGCGCAAGTTCCTCGTAGGATTCGGGAAGCAGGTCTTCCAGGCCCCACTGGGCGGCCAGCAGGCGCTCGATTTGCAGATCGCTCTTCGATTCGAACATCGGATCCACCATGCCGTTGGCCAGCATCACATGGCCCATGCTGTCGCGCAGCTGCTTCACGTTTTCCTCGCACTCGAATTTGGTGCAGGCCGGCAGCACGATGTCAGCATAGTCTACCGCCGAGGAGTGGTAGATATCGACGATAGCGAAGAAGTCGAGGCTCTTCACCCATTCCAACATGTCATTGGCCGCGCCCGCCTCCAAGGTGAAGGCATCGCCGAAGGTCAGGGCCGCATGGATGCTGTTCTCCTGATAGGGCATGTCGTACATAGAGACGGGGCTGTCTCCGTAGTGGTACTCCTCGGGAAGGATCCAGTAATTGAACGTCGCCGACGGATCGTTGGCGCCCAGGCCGCAATAGGAACCATAGCCGGCGCCCTTCTTGCCGTACTGGCCGGTCAGGGCCACCAACATGGCCGTGGAATGCCCCAGCACATCGGCGTTGGTGTACTTGTCGGCGCCGCCCAGGCCGATGTCGATGATGGCAGGTCCATTGTTGGCATAGCGGTCGGCCAGATTCACGATTGTCTGCTGATCGATGCCCGAGGTCTCGGCGGCCCATTCGAGGGTGAGGGTGTCGAGCCATTCTTTTATGAGCGTGAACTCAGTGACCAAGTGCTTGCCGTCCACCGTCCACTCGCCTTCGAGCGCCGGAATCGCATTGGCGCTGTCGTAGAGAACGGGAGCGCCGGTCACCGTATCCCACACCATAGGAGCGCCCACCGGCTCGGCGCTCACCACGGCGGGATTGGGCGCCATGACCTCGGCGCTGCGGTAGCTTTTGCCTGTGTCGCGATCGACCAGGTAGGGGCAGGAGGTGTGAGCGAGCACGAAGGCCTCGTCGTACCACTCGTTGTCCACGACGGCCTTAAGCATGCCCTGGATAAGGGCCGCATCCGTGCCGGGTCGCACCGGCAGCCACTCGTCGGACTTCGCCGCCGTGCCCGTAAAGCGCGGATCGATGGTGACGATATAGGTTCCAGCCTCTTTGGCATCCATGAGGGGGCGCGACCAAACCATGGCGCTCTCCAGCGGGTTGTGGCTCAGTTCGATGATGGTGGCCGCGTCCTTGAACTCCCAGTGGGAGCGGTTCGATAGATAGCTCCAAGGGCCGAAAGCCGGCCCCAGGCCGTTTGCCTGCCCGCGATCAAGGCCCCAGTTGCCACCCGAGTCAGCATGCAGCAACTGCGTGATGAAGTCGAACTCGATGCCCGCCTCGGTGGACTTGCGGATGAACACCGAGCCTTCGCCGTATTTCTGCTGGGCTTCCTTGAGGTTGTCGGCAATCGTCTTAATGGCCTCGTCCCAGCTGATCTGCTCGAACTCGCCGGCGCCGCGCTCACCAACGCGCTTCAGCGGCACCTTCAGCCGATCCTGCGCGTAAATATGGGACACCTCGCCAATGCCACGCAGGCAGATGGTCGAATGTTTCTTGTCCGCTACGATATCGCTCGGCTCGATCAGCGTGATACGTTCGTCGCGAATAGTGCACTTCAAGTTGCACCCGGTCAGGCAATGGAACTGATGGCACAGGTGCGCCGTTCGCTCCTCCCCCTGGGCCGTGGCCCTCGCGGG
>OIBP01000763.1_pt1 | contig 11774 bp, 10 predicted proteins | sample 1581061 | NCBI WGS metagenome assembly OIBP01 (sample SAMEA3882514, study PRJEB24775) | human gut metagenome | biome: human-associated habitat; feature: intestine environment; material: feces | place: Netherlands | collected 2009/2010 | reverse complement strand
TCTGCCGCACCTCGCTCGCCGTATCGGCACTTAGAATTATGCGGTATTGCCTTAATTTTTTCTTATAGCAAAATACCAGCTGAAACGTGAAAGTCAAAACTTGATTCAATCAGCCAAAAATCTGTTTGGCGTAATCGGCGCTGGCTTTGGCGTCCTTGGCATAAAAATCGGCACCGATCTGTTCGGCGTATGCCTTGGTCAGCACAGCGCCGCCCACCATGACCTTGCAGGGCAGGTTGGCCGCGTGCAGGGCTTCGATGGTGGCCTGCATGTTGGGCACGGTGGTGGTCATCAGGGCCGAAAGCCCCACCAGCGGCGCACCGGTCTGGCGCACGGCTTCCACCACGCGCTCCGGCGGCACATCGCGGCCCAGATCCAGCACGTCATAGCCATAGTTTTCCAAAATTACGCGCACAATGTTTTTGCCAATGTCGTGCACATCACCTTTTACAGTGGCGATCACAATACGGCCTTTGCTTTCACCCTGGCTGCCGCTGGCGGCAATGGCGGTTTTGATCACTTCAAAAGCAGCCTGGGTCGCCGTGGCGGATTGCAGCAGCTGCGGCAAAAAGATGGAGCCTTTTTCAAAGGCATCGCCCACCACATCCAGCGCGGGGATCAGCGTTTCGTTCACCACCTGCAAAGGCTCGCGGGTTTTCAGGGCTTCCCCTGCAGCGGCGCGGGCTTCGTTTTTCAGGCCGCGGCGCACGGCTTCAAACAGAGCATCGGCCCCTGCTGCACCGCCCGCCGGGGCAGCGGCATCAGTTTTTGCCACCTGGGAAGTCTGCACCTGCACATTGGCATAGGCGGCAACATAATCATTGCACTTTTCGTCCTGGCTGGTCAGCACACGGTAGGCGCGCACGGCGGCCATCATTTCCGGCGTGTTGGGGTTCATGATGGCAAGGTCCAGCCCGGCCTGCATGGCCAACGTCAGGAAAGTGGTATTCATGTAGCCGCGGCAGGGCAAGCCAAAGCTGATGTTGGAAACACCCAGCACGGTGCGCACGCCCAGTTCCTTTTTGCACATGGTAATGGCTTTCAGGGTTTCGGCAGCGGCGCTCTGCTCGGCAGAAACCGTCAGCGTCAGGCAGTCGATGTAAACATCCCCGCGGGGAATGCCGATAGCATCCGTTGCGGCCACAATGCGCTTGGCAACCTCAAAGCGGCCCTCTGCCGTTTTGGGAATGCCGTGTTCATCCAGTGCCAGACCAACCACGGCGGCGCCGTACTTTTTGCACAGGGGCAGAATGCTGTCCAGCACCTTCTGCTCGCCGTTGACCGAGTTGACGATCGGCTTGCCGTTATAAATGCGCAGCGCGCGGGCCAAAGCATCTTTGTTGGAAGAATCCAGCTGCAATGGCAGGTCGGTGATGGATTGCAGCTCCCGCACCAGCATTTCCAGCGTGGCGGGTTCATCAATATCCGGCAGACCGGCGTTCACGTCCAGCAGCTCGGCACCGGCTTCGGCCTGGGCTACGGCCTGGGCGCAGGCATAGGCGCTGTCGCCCTCCCGCAGGGCCTGCTGCAAGCGCTTTTTGCCGGTGGGGTTGATGCGCTCGCCCACCACGGTAATGCCGTTTACCTCCACGCAGCGCACGGGGGTGCACAGGCGGCTGCGCACAATAGGGGTTTTGGCGGCGGGGGTTTTATCCTGGGTCAGCTCTTTCAGCAGGCGGATGGATTCCGGCTCAGAGCCGCAGCAGCCGCCCAGCATGGAAATTCCGGTGGGCAGGTAGGCGGCCATCTCAGCGGCAAACTCCGCCGGGGTGATATCATAGCTGCCGTCCAGGTTCGGCAGGCCCGCATTGGGCTTGACAAACACCGGCATACCGGCGGGCACCACACGGCAGAGCCGCTGAGCAAAGGGCAGGATTTCCTTGGGGCCCAGCGAGCAGTTGATGCCCACGGCGTCCGCACCAAGGCCGGCGGCGGTAATGCCGTAGCTTTCCACTGTGCAGCCGGTAAAGGTACGGCCACGGGCCTCAAAGCTCATCGAGGTAAACACCGGCAGGTCACAGTTTTCCTTTGCGGCCAGGATGGCGGCTTTCAGCTCATACAGGTCGGTCATTGTTTCCAGAAAGACGAGGTCTGCCCCGGCTGCGGCACCGGCGCGCACCATCTCAGCAAACTGGGCGCAGGCATCCTCAAACGGCAGGGTACCGGCCGGGGCCAGCAGCTCGCCGATGGGGCCGATATCCAGTGCCACCAGGGCACCGGTTTCCTGCGCGGCGGTCCGGGCACATGCGATGGACGCTTCGATCACCTGCTGCACAGTATAGCCGGTTCCCTTCAATTTACGAGGGTTGGCGCCAAAGGTGTTTGCCAGCAGGATATCCGCCCCGGCGCGGGCATAGTCCCGGTGGACGGCAGTGAGCACATCCGGCATGATAAAGGCGGCCAGTTCCGGCTTTTGTTCTGTGGTCAGGCCGCGCAGCTGCAGCTGGGTGCCCATGGCGCCATCCAGCATAATAAAGCGGCGGCGGGCAAATACTTCCTCAATTTTCACAGGTGGTTCCCCTCTTTCTGTATTCGCACTTTTCGCGCAGCAGGCAGTGCCCGCACCCGGCGCGGGCCCCCGTTACCGGGTGGTCCGCCACGCCAAGGATGGCTGTTACGCTTTTGCGCGGGGTCAGCAGATTTTCCGGCGTGACCGCCATGCCAAGGCCGCGCACGGTATCCAGCGCAATGGCAAACGGCTGCTGCAAAGTCAGCGGGCAGTCCCCATAGCCGGGGGAAAAACGCCCCGTCAGGTAGTGCCCCTGCGCCTGCACGCTGGTGCGGATCTCGGCTTCCAGCGCGTTGCACAGCTCTTCCATCACAGCGGAAGCCATCGCATCCACCACAGCGGCCAGGGCAATATCCGTCAGCTCCAGGCGGCGCATCAGGGTATCAGCCCCGCTGCCAAGGGTAACGGCCATCAGCACCATGGCATCGCAGCCGCGCAGGTGGCGGGCAATATCATTCCCGGCGTTCTGCAGCGGCAGGGCGGTCAGTGGCAGCTGCTTCCACACGCCGCGCGGGGTGGCGGCGGCGCGCAGGGCGTCCTCGGCTTTTTGCAGCAGCACCTGGGATGCAGCATCCGGCTGCCAGCCCCCTGCCCCAAGGTAGCGAAGGGTTTCGGCGCGGGTATCGTTTTGCGGGTAGGCTAATTGCACAGCGTTTCACTCCCCCTCTATGGGGCCAACAGGCCGATTACAGCAGGTCCTTGATGCCCTCATACACAACGGCGGCAACCTTGGCGTCATTCATGGCATACAGGTGCACACCGTCCGCGCCGCCCTCGATCAGATCTCGCAACTGCTGCACGGCATAGTCAATACCGGCAGCATACAGGCTTTCGGGGTCGTCCTGGTAGCGGGAGATCATGCGGGTAAACTCCGAAGGCAGGCTGGCGCTGGAAAGTGCCACCGTGCGCTCGATCTGGCTGCGCTTAACGATGGGCATAACACCGGCAGACACCGGCAAAGTGATGCCTGCGCGGCGGGCCAGGTTCAAAAAGCGATAAAAGTGCATATTATCAAAGAACAGCTGGGTCAGCAGGTGGGTGGCACCGACCTCCTGCTTAAAGCGCAGGTTGGCAACATCCTGGGCCAGGGTAGCGGCTTCGGGGTGGCCTTCGGGGTAGCAGGCAGCGTGGATATCAAATTCCGGCTGGGTCTGCCACACAAACTGGGCCAGGTCGCTTGCGTGGGCAAAGTCCGGGCTTTCGGGGCGGGTGGGGGTGCGGTCGCCGCGCAGGGTCAGCACGTTGCGCACACCGGCGGCATTCAGCTGGTCCAGCAGCTGGGCGGCCTTTGCCTTATCGCTGCCCATGCAGATCATGTGGGCCAGCGGCTCTACGTTCAGGTCGTTTTTCAGGAATTCGGCCACTTCCACAGTGGAAACGCCGCCCGTGGAGCCGCCTGCACCGTAAGTAACGCTGATAAAATCCGGGTTAAGGGTGCGCATGGTGCGCAGGGTGTCCTTCATTTTACCAAAGTTGGCGGTCTGCTTCGGGGGGAAGCACTCGATGGAAAACACGCAAGGCTTGCGCTTGAACATCTGGGAGATCTGCATAGGATTCATCCTCCTGTATTTTTATTACTTTCCTCTATTTCTACCCAATTAAGGCAATACCGCATAATTCTAAGTGCCGCTCCGGCAAGCGAGGTGCGGCAGATGCTAAGCCAAAAGCGCAGATAATACTGGATGCTGCAAAGGTGAGCGCCGCCAGTGGCGGAAACAGCGAACCGAAGCAGGGGCAGCGGTCGCAGAGTGCGAGGGGCTTTTGCCCCCGAAGCACGATGCGGGTACCGCAACCCGACATTATCGAGCATTTTGGCAACGCAGATGCCGTGCCGCAGCTGCCGGAGCGGTGCTTAAGCCGCAAGGCGGGAATTGTGCGGTGTTGCCTAAAACTTTTGGGGCGTGCGGGAACACTTACCTGCCGACTTACTGGGGTCAGGCACACAGAGTCAGGCTGCCGGGGGTTACGCGGCGGGAGCCAGCTCTTCGTCCGGCTGTTTCGCCGTCTGCACAGTAAAGCTGCCGTCCGCCTGGGCGGTCACGGTCACCGTGCCGTACAGGTCGGTGCGGTAAAAGTCAATGCCCTCATCCTGCATTTCCTGGATGACCTCGCGGTGGGGGTGGCCGTAATCATTGTTTAGGCCGCAGCTGGCAACCACAAGCTGGGGCTGCACCTGCCACAGCAGTGTTTGGGTGTTGGATGTGGACGACCCATGGTGCCCGGCCTTGAACACGGTGGACCGCAAGCGGAACGGATATTGCTCCGCCAGGGCGGCTTCCTCGTTGCGCTCGGCATCGCCGGTATCCAAAAAGGTAAAGTTCCCGGCTTCAAACCGCAGGCAGAGCGACATATCATTTATTGCATCGTCACTGCCCGCCGTATCGGCATCCACACCGGGCAGCAGCACGGTCAATGTGCCGGTGCCGATGGTGTACTGCTGGCCGGTATAGGCAGTTTCCACCGGTACGCCGCATTCCTGGGCGGTTTGCAGGGTGCGCTGGGTCTGGCCGGTCACGTCAGTTTCGCTCAGGTCGGGGGTCAGCAGGGTCTGCACATCAAAGTTCTGCAAAACGGCCTGCATGCCGCCCACATGGTCAGCATGGGGGTGGGTCATCACCAACAGGTCCAACTGGCTTACGCCATAGCTGCGCAGGTCCTGCACAAGGTTCTGCCGGGCATCCTTGGGGCCTGCATCAATCAGGCAGGCCGCACCGTTCTGCAAAATCAGCACGGCATCCCCCTGCCCCACATCCAGGAACACCACTTCGGTTTCCCCCTCCGGCAGCGGGGCTGTGGTTTCGCTCTGGCTGGGTTCCAGGCCAATCCATTGGTAAATCTGGTCCCAGCTGGGCACAAAACCGTTGCCGCCGTAATTTTCGACCACATACAAGGCAACGGCGATGAGAACAGCGGCCACAATGGTCCACACCTGGGGGCGGCGGTAGGAATGGCGGCAATACCTGCGCCGCCGGTATTTACTCACCCTGGCCCAGCTGGCGTTCCTGCCACTGGGCGCGGGTCAGCAAAACGGCACGGGGCTTGGCGCCCTCATAGGGGCCGATAATCTTTTCCTGTTCCATCTGGTCCATGATGCGGGCCGCACGGGCATAGCCCAGCTTGCAGCGGCGCTGCAAAAGGCTGGTGGATGCCTGCCCGGCTTCGATGACGCATTCCACCGCCTGTTCAAACATGGGGTCGCGGCTGCCGCTGTCATCGTCCGAATCGGAGCTGCTGCCCTTGCCGCCCTTTTCGGCCACGGCACGGCGCTCCATCTCGGCAATCATCTCTTCATCATACTGGGCGCTGGAAGTGGATTTGATAAAGTTCAGCACAGCGCTGATCTCTTCATCCGTCACAAAGGTACCCTGCACACGCACGGGCTTGGAAGCACCGACCGGCAGGAACAGCATATCGCCGTTGCCCAGCAGCTTTTCGGCGCCGCCGCTGTCCAGAATGGTGCGGGAGTCGATCTGGCTGGAAACTGCAAATGCAATACGGCTGGGGATGTTGGCTTTGATCAGGCCGGTGATAACGTCCACGCTGGGGCGCTGGGTTGCCACAATCAGGTGGATACCGGCCGCACGGGCTTTCTGGGCAATGCGGCAGATATAATCTTCCACCTCTTTGCCGGCAACCATCATCAGGTCGGCCAACTCGTCAATGATAATGGCGATATAAGGCAGGTGTTCCAGCACATCGGGGTGCTGCTTGGCCAGCTTGTTATAGCTCTTGATATCGCGCACATTGTTTTCGGCAAACAGCTTATAGCGGCGCTCCATCTCGGCCACACTGGCCCCCAGGGCACCGGCGGCCTTGCGCGGCTCGGTCACAACGGGCATTAACAGGTGGGGAATGCCGTTGTACTCAGCCAGTTCCACCACCTTGGGGTCGATCAGAATCAGTTTGACATCTTCCGGACCGGAGCGGAACAAAAAGCTGATGATGATCGAGTTGACGCAGACGGATTTACCGCTGCCGGTGGAGCCGGCGATCAGCAGGTGGGGCATTTTACACAGGTCCGCCACCTGGGCTGTACCGGCAATATCTTTGCCCAGCGCCATGGTCAGTGGGCTGCGCATGTTGATGTAGTTCTGGGATTCAAACACCCCGCGGATGCTGACGGTAGACCGGATCTTGTTGGGCACCTCGATACCAACGGCGGGTTTGCCGGGAATGGGGGCTTCGATACGCACCGGCGGTGGCAAGGTTCAGGGCGATATCATCCGACAGGCTGGTGATACGGCTGACCTTGATGCCCGCCTGGGGCTGCAGCTCATACCGGGTCACGGAAGGGCCGCGGCAGATATCCAGGATATGGGTCTTAACACCAAAGCTGTCCAGCGTGTTCACCAGGATATCGGCGTTTTTCTTCATCTCGGCGGCCGCGCCGCGTTCATCTTCCGGCTTGGCCGCATTGAAAAGGTTCAAAGATGGGTAAGTATACGGCGGGAACTCCTCTTTGGCCTGGGCGGCAAAGGCTGCCGTAGCTTCGCTGCTGGCATCCTCGTCCGCTTCGCGGGCTGCACCGGCGGGTGCGGTGGCTGCCGGGGCGGCAGGGGCTTTCGCCATTGCTTTGGCCACGCTGGGCGGGCTGGAAATGGGAGCCGAAGCCGAATTGCCCATGCTGGAAGATACCCGCAGCCGGTTGGGGCTGCCGGGGCGGCGTTCATCCGTTACGCTGTATACTTTAGGCGCAGCGGCGGCAGGCTGGGCCGCGGGCTGCGGTGCCGGGGCCTGCACGCTGACCCGCCCGGTGAGCAGATCCGATACCGGAATTCCGGCGTTCCAGGCAGCCTTGGCTGCATCGAAACCGCCCTGGTCAAAGCTGCCGCCCAATGTGGGGATGGCTGTAACAGGGGCAGGCGCCGGCTGGGTGGGTTCCGGCACCAGCGGTGTTTCAAAACTATCCGCGCTTTCGCTGCTGTCAACGTCATCCGGTTCCGGCAGTTCCTCTACCGGCTCCAGCGGGGTGGAAAAATCTTCCGCCGAGGCGGCAGGTGCGTTATCATCCGGTTCCGGGGTCAGCGGGGTTTCAAAACTTTCCGCTTCATCCTCATCGGGCAGGCCCACATCGGCACCGGCCACGGGGGTATCCCGCCCGGTCACGGCACGCTGGACCAGGTCATTCAGGCTGTCTTCCTCCACCGGGGCTTCCTCAGCCTGCTGGGCTTCCGGTTCCAGGTGCAGCTCAAAGCTTTCTTCCTGCGGCTGGGGTTCCGGCTGGGGCGCGGGGTACTCGCGATGGTTCAACTGCTCCAGCGGGTCAAGGCCAAAGGTGCCGCCGGGGCCGATCTCAATTTTCTGCAGCGGGTCATGCTGCACGGCGTTCTGCAAAGCGCGCTGGGAAGCATCCGGCCCCAGGTCCACATCAAAGTCCGAACGCTGGGCGGGCGGGGCAAAGCTTTGGGTGTGCTGCACGCCTTGGGGCGCAGCCTGGGCACGCTGCATATCGGGGTATGTTGCGGTGCCGGGCTGCGTATACGCCTGCTGGGGCTGGGCCGCCGGCTGGCCGGCCTGCGCTGCGGCGGCAGCCTGGTCGGCAGGGTTTGCCTGGGCCGCATTGCGGCGGGCGGCTTCCTCCTGTTCCAGATAGGGGGCCACATCAAAGGGGCGGCGGGTGCCAGACTGCGGCGTGGCCGGAGACTCACCGGCCATGGGCGGCAGGCTGCCGGTCAGGTTTTCAAGGGATTCTTCCTCCGCTTCATGGCCAAACAGCTGGGTATCATAAGCGGTTTCTTCCTCCGCACGGGCGGCGCGGCGGGCTTTGAACTCCTGAACATAATAGCTGATGAACTGCACCACATCCACCGGGGTAACGGCAAAAAACACCATCAGCCCCATCAGGATGACAATAATCATGACGATATTGGCACCGGGACGGCCACAGACGGCCAGCAGCGATGCGCCGATGGGCACACCAAGCACACCGCCGGTCCAGAACTTGCGCTGCCCCCAGGCAAACAGCATCTTGACGGTCTGCCAGGGGGTATCCCCTACCTTAAAGTCCGAGAAGATGACCGCCGTACCGGCCAGCAGCACCGCCAGCAGCAGCACCTTGCCAATGAAAGTGCCCACATGGTAACCAGATGCCAGCAGATAGGCCAGATACAGCAAAAACGGGCCGACAAAATATGTAACCACGCCAAAGGTGCCAAACAGCCAGCTGCGCAGAACATTCCAGAAGCTCTGCCCCGGCACCAGCACCAGCGCAATGGCCAGAATGCCAAGCCCGGCCAGCACCACGCTGCGGATCAGGTTTTGCTGCTGGGCGCGGCGCTGTTCCAGCCTGGACATCCGCTTTTTGCTGCCGGAGGCCGAACTGTTGTGTCTGGTCCCGGAGCTGCTGCTTTTACTGCTTTTGCTGCCGGAGGCGCGGTATGTGTTTTTACTGTTTTTTCCGTTTTTGGCGGAACTTGAACGTGCCATGCTCTCCCTACCTCTTTACTATAATATGCGTATATTCAGGCTGCCCTGTTCAGCGGGCAGCCATTGTTGATTTGCTTTGGCGCGGCGGGCCCTGCCCCCGTTTTGAACGAAAGTTTGCTTGCCTTTTATCCGGCAGCGGGCGGCCATTAAACAGCATCCGGCGGGCCCGCATAAAGAGACTTTCCGCGCAGTGATTTTATCTGCCATCCGCCACGGCGGCTGTGCCGTGCTGTTTTGGGCAGGGGCATACTGCCCCTTATAGCATAAGGTATATTGTAGCATGAAAACGCCCGCTTGTAAAACCCCTTTCTCTTTCTATTTTCATCAAAGCCTTTCCGCCCACTGGCGGGCAGCGCCCCCTCAATATCCGGTTTTTCCGGCGTCGATTTCGGCATACAGGTAGCGCAGCGCATCGCCCAGGTTGCCGATGGCGTCGATCAGCCCCTCTTCCACAGCCTGTTCCCCGCCCAGCACGGTGCCCATATCCATCACCAGCTCCCCGGTATTGTGCATCAGCTGGGTAAAGCGCTTGGCGCTGATGCCGGAATGCCCCGCCACAAAGCTGACGATGCGCTCCTGCATCTGCTCAAAATAGCGCAGGGTCTGGGGCACCCCCAGCACCATGCCGGAGTGGCGCACCGGATGCACCGTCATGGTGGCGGTGGGCACAATAAAGCTTTTGCGGGCCGAAACCGCCAGCGGGATGCCGATGGAATGCCCGCCGCCCAGCACCAGCGTTGCGCTGGGCTTGCTGACGCCGGAGATCAGCTCCGCCAAAGCGAGCCCGGCTTCCACATCGCCGCCCACGGTATTCAGGATGACCAGCAGCCCCTCAATGGCGGGGTCCTCCTCAATATCCACCAGCTGGGGGATCACATGCTCATACTTGGTGCTTTTCTGGTTATCGGGGGCCAGGCTGTGGCCCTCAATGGTGCCGATCACCGTCAGGCAATAAATGGCATGGCGGCCCTTGGTGGCGGGCACAATGCCGCTGTCCGTGATCAGGTCATGTTCCAGCCGCATGCGCTCCACATCCTTGGCGTCCTTGGCAGCATGGGGGGCGGGCTGTTGTTTTGGGGTACGGTTTGGCATGGCGGGGGTCCTTTCCTTCCGACAAAATCGGTGCGCCGGGCAGTGCAAAACCCGGCTATACCCTGACAGTATGCCCCGCTGGTACGCTTTTTTATGCACAGAGGGGCGCGACTGGGCAAAAAAAGCGCGGAAAAACTTAGATAAAAAATTGACAATCGGCACAAGATTGATTATACTTTTACTAGAATTTACATCGGAATCACACAAGAGGCAGGGTGTTCCCTTTACCCCTGCCCGGAGAACGGGAGATTAGTCTTTATGTCATCAACAATGCAAAACAAAGCATCGTTGCCCGTGATCAAGCGGCTGCCCAAATATTACCGCTACTTGAGCAACCTGCAGGCAGATGGGCGTGATAAAATTTCTTCCAGCGAGCTGGCCCGCATGATGGGCACCACCGCCAGCCAGGTGCGGCAGGATTTCAACTGTTTTGGCGGTTTTGGCCAGCAGGGCATCGGCTACAAGGTGGATGTGCTGCTTACCGAGATTGGCAAACTGCTGTTTGGCAACGGCGAGCTGCTGCCTACCGTGCTGATCGGCGCCGGCCGCCTGGGCACGGCGGTCTCCAGCTTTATCAGCCGCGATACCAACGGCTACAAGCTGATTGCCGCGTTTGATATCAACCCCGCCCTGGAGGGCAAGGAGATCAGCGGCGTAACCATCCGCCCGCTGTCCGAGCTGGAAAGCTTCTGTGCGGCGCACAAGCCGGTGGTCGCCGTGCTGTGCGTGCCGCGCCAGAGCGCCATGGACCTTTCGGACGAGCTGGTTCGGCTGGGTATTCAGGGCTTCTGGAACTTCAGCCACTATGATCTTTCGGTCGTTTATCCGCAGGTCACAGTGGAAAACGTCCATTTGGGCGACAGCCTGATGAGCCTTGGCTACCGGCTGCGCAGCCATGATGAATAAAAGCCGGGCACACAGCACATGACTGTTTCCGGCGGGGTGTACCCCAGCGCCTGCCCTGGCATGGGTGCAGGATCCTGTGGTACACCCCGATTTTCATGCTGTTTTTCACTTTATTTTAATAAGGAGCCAAACATGGCAAAGCTATATTACCGTTACGGCGCAATGAACAGCGGCAAAACCACGGCGCTTTTGCAGGTTGCTTTCAATTATAACGAACGCGGCATGCGGGTGCTGATTCTGAAAGCCAGCGTGGACACCAAAGGCGGCGATCATATTGTTTCCCGCCTGGGGGTCAGCCACAAGGTGGATGTGCTGGTCAGCCCGGACATGGACATCCTGGATATCGTCCGGGCCGATACCGCCGCCCATGGCAGCGCCCCTGCCTGTGTGCTGTGTGACGAAAGCCAGTTCTTTACCCCGGCGCAGGCCGAGCAGCTGTTTTTGGTCACGGTGGACCTGAACATTCCGGTCATCTGCTATGGGCTGCGGGCGGACTTTATGAACCGCGGTTTCCCCGGTTCCACCCGCCTTTTGGAGCTGGCCCACACGATCGAGGAGATGAAAACCATCTGTGCCTGCGGCCGCAAAGCCACCTGCAACGGCCGCAAGGTAAACGGCGAGTTCGTATTTGAGGGCGCCCAGGTTGCGATTGACACAGTGGATGCTGTAGAGTATCAGAGCCTTTGCCCCCAGTGCTGGTACCGGGAATACCGCGCTTTCCTGAAACGCCACCCCGCGCACCAGTGATCCATTCTTTTATTTCAATCTGTGTTTCGCCCTTTTATATAAGGCAACACCGCACAATTCCCGCCTTGCGGCTTAAGCACCGCTCCGGCAGCTG
>OIBP01000753.1_pt1 | contig 11885 bp, 7 predicted proteins | sample 1581061 | NCBI WGS metagenome assembly OIBP01 (sample SAMEA3882514, study PRJEB24775) | human gut metagenome | biome: human-associated habitat; feature: intestine environment; material: feces | place: Netherlands | collected 2009/2010 | reverse complement strand
GCTGATGTTAAGTTTAAAGTATTAGGCGGAACAGAATAGAAAGACAGCTGAGAACGAAGTGCAAAAATTGAAAAAAAGGATAAGATTGCAATCAGAGAAAATAAACGAGATAAAATTTTTCTGTGGAATCGGATATATAGTGGCATTTGTACTTTCAGCTTGTCTTGTTAAGATGTGTTTCTTGTGATTTTAAATGCGATATTTCAGAATTGAATTATGATTTTTGGTAGATTAGATTGTTTGAAACGCATTTTTGTGATATGATGATAAATACCATGTGAACAGATATTTCAAGCAAATAAGATTGAGGTGAAAAAATGGCAGTTAGTTACAAGAAATTGTGGAAATTGTTAATTGATAAAGAAATGATGAAGAAAGATTTGCGTGCAATGACAGGAGTTAGTACAACAACGATGTCTCGATTATCAAAAGATGAAAATGTAAGTACAGAGATTCTGTCAAAGATATGTTCTGCTTTGAATTGTGATGTAGGAGATATCATGGAATTTGTTCCTGATAAAAAAGAGGAGCAGTAAGGAGGTACGGGAACATGGATCATTCTTATCCTTATATTGCGTCTTTGACCAGAGAGCCGTTCCTTTTCTACGAAATGCGTTCTACCGCAAAGCTAATGGTAGAAGGAAATTCCGATGATGCAATTGTTAAAGAAATTGTAGAGCAGAATCTTTTTCAGTATCCAACGGAAAAATCTATTACACGCATGGCGAAAGCCTGCATCAAACGGCTTCATGCTCTGGAAGATGATTCTCTGGTTTCTGCGATTGCGTCACAGCCAACGGATGTAGCAAAACAGATTTGTCTTTATGCCTTGATGAAGCAGAGCCGACTGGTTTGGGAATTTATGCTGACAGTCATTGGTGAGAAGTACAGATTAAGGGACACGTCTTTTGGTAAGATAGATTTGAATACATTTTTTATGCGCTTGCAGGAGCAGAATGATACCGTAGCTTCCTGGAGCGATACTACAATAACAAAGTTAAAACAGATTATTGCCAGAGTGCTTGTTGAAACAGAATATCTCGACAATCTCAAGGCAGATCATTTGAATCCAGTATGGCTGCATCCTGTTTTGGAGAATGCCATCAGAAGCAATGGCGATATGGCAATACTGCAGGCGTTTAATTGCTTTTCTTAGGAGGTAGCCAATGAGTGACATAAAAGAACGCTTGGACAAAGTTCGGGCATTGATTCAGGAACCGGAGTTCCTGGAAGGCAAGGGACTCAGCAATGAGGTGAATATCAGAATCTTCTGTTATGAACCGGAGAATGAAATGGTTGTCCGTCATTTTGTGAATCAGCTGGAAACTGATCAGTCCTTAGATTGCCATTTGATCGTTTGTAATTTATATAAAACATTTCTCTCTATCTGCGATGATATGGACATCACAGATGCGATTCCCGATATGGAAGAAGCTGACGGAAGTGCTTATCTTCTGGAGCAGCTTAACTCCGCAATCGGCAATGGAGAGTTCATTGATAAAATCCAGTATGAGCCACACGAACCGGGTGATGTGCTGATGCTGACAGGTGTGGGCGAGGTGTTCCCGTTTATGAGAATCCATACGTTATTGGAAGCCTTGCAACCGTATTTTTCGGATGTTCCGATTTTGGTGATGTATCCGGGTGAGTTTGATGGTCGTCATGTAAAACTGTTTAATCGTCTGACACCAAATGATTATTACCGGGCATTCAATGTCATAGATTAAGGGGGATAAAGCCATGATGATTCGAGATATGTTTGCGGATGACATTAACCGCAAAATCAATGGTGTAATTAAAGTAGATCAGGCTGCTGATGATGTAATCGAGCAGGAGTTAAATGAATATGTCATTACCAGAGAATTGAAGAAACATTTCATTACGTTCTTCAATTATTACGGTGATGCTTTTGACCAGCCGACAGCCGATATGGGTGTTTGGATTTCCGGTTTCTTTGGAAGTGGTAAATCTCACTTCCTGAAAATGCTTTCTTATCTTCTGGAAAATAAAGAGGTAAAAGGCATCCGTAGTGTAGAGCGTTTCCGTAAAAAGTTTGAGGACGATCTGGCAACCTTTATGCTGATTGATCGTGCCACAAAGGGAACAACGGAGACAATTCTGTTTAATATTGATATTGAGGGATTTAGTAATAAGGACAAGACAGCTGTACTTCGTGTATTTGCAAAGATGTTCTACAACCATCTGGGATTTTACGGAGAAAATCTGAAAGTTGCCATGATGGAGCGTTATATCGACCAGCAGGGAAAAACGGAGGAGTTCCGCAGAGTTTTTGAAGAAAAGAAAGGCAAGCCTTGGCTTGAAATGCGCCGTGCCTTTGCTTTCAATGGAAAGTTCATCATCCCGACACTAATGGAAGTTTTAGATATGAGTGAGGACGATGCCAAAGCATGGTTCAATGATAAAACTGCTACAGAAATTTCTATTGCACAGCTTGTTGAAGATATGAAAGCCTATGTAGATACTAAACCTGCAAACTTCCGCTTGCTGTTTATGATTGACGAGGTTGGTCAGTATGTTGGTACGGATACCGATATGCTTTTGAACCTCCAGTCTCTGACTGAAAAAATCGGAAGCGAGTGCGAAGGTAAGATTTGGGTGATCTGCACCGGACAGGAAGCCATTGATGAAATCATCAAAGTTCGTGCCGATGAGTTTTCTCGTATCCAGGCTCGTTTCAAGACAAGACTGAGCTTATCTTCTTCCTCTGTGGACGAAGTTATCCAGAAGCGTATTCTGAAAAAGAAACCGGAAGCAACAACGGATTTGGAAACCGTTTATGAGCAGAATGATTCTGTTTTGCGTAACCTGTTCAGCTTCAGTGGCTCTATTCTGGATATTAAAGGCTACTCTGGTCCGAGGGAATTTACAGAGAACTTTCCATTCGTGCCGTATCAGTTCATCATCATGCAGAAAGTATTTGCTGAAATTCGCAAGCACGGAAATTCCGGTAAGCATCTGTCTGGTGGTGAGCGTTCCATGCTTTCCGGTTTCCAGGAAGCTGCACAGAAAATTCAGGAGAAGGATGAATACGCACTTGTTCCGTTCTTCCGTTTTTATGATACCGTACATACTTTCCTGGACGGTTCTATTCGCCGAGTAATTGAGCGTTGTCAGAAAGCTGCTGACAACGGGGATGGCATTGAACAGCAGGATGTAGATGTACTGAAGCTTCTGTACTTGATTCGATATATTGATGATATTCCTTCCAATCTGGACAATATCGTGATCCTTATGGCAGACGATATTCGTGTGGATAAGATTATCATGCGTGAAGCTGTCCGAGGATGCCTTGATCGTCTGATGAGTCAGAACTATATAGGCAGAACTGGTGACACTTATAACTTCCTGACGGACGAAGAACAGGATATTCAGCGTGAAATAAGAGATACTAATGTGGATACTGCTTCTATCGTAGAGCGTATTGCTCAGATGATTTACGGTGATATTTTCACAACTAAGAAGTTCCGTTATGGAAAATATGACTTTGCCTTCGACCAAATGGTAGATGGTATTACTGTCGGTGTGGCAACAGGCGGTATGCGTCTACGTTTCCTGACTGTTGCTACCGATGCTATTGAAAAAACGGATTATCGTCTGATGGCAGAATCCAAAGGCAACGAAGCAATCGTAGTTCTGGCGGATACGCCTTACTATGAATCTCTGGAATCTGCTATGAAGATTCGCAAGTATGTAAAGCAGAGAAATGTAAGCCAGCTTCCAAAAACTGTGCAGAAAATCATCAGTGACCAGCAAGACGAAGCCGGAAAATATGAGCTGAGTGCCATGACCGAATTGCAAAATGCTATTGAAGGGGCGCAGTTCTATGTAGACGGTGAGCATCTGGAAATCAGAGCTGGAAATGCTAAGAGCAAGATTGACCAGTCGCTTGAATATCTGGTTGCCCATGTATATAGCAAGCTCGACCTGATTACAGATAATGCAGGCAGTGATGCAGATATTATTGCGATTCTGACAGGTGCGGTAACAGCACTTCCGGGCATGGAACCGAACCGTGATGCTGCTTCTGCTATGGAAGAATATCTGGAAATGCAGGATGCGAAAAAGCTGCCGACTTCTATGGCAGATGTGCAAAGCAAATACAGTGCGATTCCGTATGGCTGGAAAGAAATCGACATTGCTGCGGTTGCGGCACAACTGATTTATTCCCAGAAAGTAACCATCAAGTATGCAGGCAATACCATTCAGCCGGATGATTCGAAACTGCCTGATATGCTCCGCAAAAAGAGTGAGATAGGCAAGACTTCCATCAGCAAGCGTAAAACCATTTCTGCTATGATGATGCGTGATGTAAAAGCGATGCTCCGAGAGTATTTCGACATCATGGATGTACCGGACGATGAAGATGGTTTGATTCGCTTTGTGACGGAGAAGTTTACCGAGCAGCGTGATTACTATGCTTCTCTGGATGCCCGTTATGATGGACATAAATACCCGGATCGTGCATTGGTGCAGGAAGCTATTCATCTGATGGATGATGTACTTTCTCAGAAGAAAGACAATATTGCCCTAATTGAGCGTGTACTGAAAAAAGAGGATGCTCTATTCGATAACAAGGAAGCCATGAACAACGGCATTGAAAACTTCTTTAAGACTCAGGTAACAGTATTCGACCAGGCAGTGCAGTTTGAAAAATCTCTGCACGACGATCTTGACCGGATTGCAGAAAATGAGGAAGCACATAAGGCACTGAATACTATTCGATTGATTACGATGGTTCAGACCGGAAGCAAGTTCAACTATAACCGGATTCGTGAACTGAATCCGTTGATGGATATGGTTCGTACCGCCCATGATAAGATGCTGGAAGAAAAACGTGCTGAGGTTCTGGAAACGGTTCGTCAGTGTATGGAAGCGACCCATACTGCCGCAAACGGCGATTTCAAGGCATCCTATCTGATTGAAAAATCAGACCGGTATTTCAGCCAGTGCAAGGAAAAAATTGCAGAATTAAAGAGCCTTGCCCTTTTGGATGCTATGTTCTTGCCGATGTGCCAGTACAAGGATGATACTATCAGCAATATCGAGTCAGTTCTGGCTCCGCCTGCACCGAAGCCGCAGGTACAGCCGACACAGCCAGGAAAAGAAACTGCGACCGCAAAGAAGAAAGTGGTTCGTGCCTATAACCGCCAGGTTGTATTCCAGGCAAAGACCTTACAGACGGATGCAGACATTGATGATTATGTAGAGAAGATTCGTTCTCAGCTGAAACAGTTGCTGAAGAATTGCGACGAAATTAAGCTGAATTAAGGAGGCGAGTATGGATAAGAATGCGATTAAAAAATTTGCTGTCTGGGCAAGAACAGAGCTGATCGCCCGTGTTTCCCTGAAAGGTGTGGAATACGGTATCACAGAGGACAACATTGAGGATGCCAATGCGGACAGCGTTGGTGGCAAAGTCCTCACTGCTGATGAAAAGAAGCAGCGTCAGGCTCTGATTGCCGAGATTAACGATAAAGGATATAAGCAGGTTATGGAGGAGGTTGCCTACACTTGGTTCAACCGCTTCTCTGCCCTGCGTTTCATGGAGGTCAACGGCTACCTCCCTTCCCATGTGCGTGTATTCACGGACGAGGAGAATAACTTTAGACCGCAGATTATAGCCGAAGCCATTCATCTGGATTTGGATGGCTTGGACATGGAAAAGGTCTATGCGCTGAAAGAAGCCGAAAAGACCGAAGAACTGTACAAATATCTGCTGATCGTGCAGTGCAATGCTCTGAATGCGATTCTGCAGGGAATGTTCCAGAAGCTTTCGGACTACACCGAGCTTCTTCTGCCTGACAATCTGCTGCGTGAAGGCAGTGTGATTCAGCAGATGATCGAGCTGATTCCGGAGGAGGACTGGAAGGATGCCGTCCAGATCATCGGCTGGCTGTATCAGTATTATAACAGTGAGAAAAAAGATGATGTTTTTGCGGCACTGAAAAAGAATGTGAAAATTACGAAAGAAAACATCCCTGCAGCAACCCAGCTTTTCACACCGGACTGGATTGTTCGCTACATGGTAGAGAACAGCCTTGGTCGTCTGTGGCTGGAGGGACACCCGGATGTCAAAGAACAGCTTCTTCCGACAGAGGAAGAACAGTCTGCTTATGCTGCCGGAAACCGTGACCCGGAAGATACCAAATGGCACTACTATCTGGAAGAAGCCGAGCAGGAACCGGAAGTGCAAGCACAGCTTGCAGAGATTCGCAAGGAATACGCCGCACTGACACCGGATCAACTGAAAGTCATTGACCCATGCTCCGGTTCCGGTCATATCCTTGCATATATGTTTGATGTGTTGATGAAGATTTATGAATCCTACGGTTATACTACCCGTGAAGCGGTGGCAAGCATTGTGGAGAATAATCTTTACGGTCTGGATATTGATGACCGTGCGGCACAGCTGGCTTATTTTGCGGTAATGATGAAAGCCCGTCAGTATGACCGCCGATTCTTCAGCCGTGGCATTCAGCCCCATGTGTATGCTATTGTCGAGAGCAATCATGTAGATAAATTTGCAGTAGATTATTTCTGTAATGGCGATATGAAGCTCACAGCTTCTATGGACACCATCATCAAAGAGCTGCATGATGCAAAGGAATACGGTTCTATTCTGACTGTGACACCGCAGGATTGGTCTGCTCTGTATGACCGTTTTGCTGAGATTACGGAAGATATAAATATGTCTCGTGAGACGGCACTGAGAGAATTACTGCCATTGGTACAGGTGGCAGAAGCATTGGCACAGAAGTATGATGTGGTTGTGACAAATCCACCGTATATGGGTGCATCAAGCATGGGAAGCAATCTTACAAATTATGCCAAGAAACAATATCCAGATAGTAAAAGTGATTTGTTTGCAATTTTTATTGATCATTGTGAACAAATGACGAGAAAAAATGGTTTTCAAGCAATGATTACACAGCATACATGGATGTTTTTATCAAGCTTTGAAAAACTAAGAGCAAAATTACGAAATATATGTGTTGTGAATATGGCTCATTTGGGAGCAAGGGCTTTTGAAGAAATAGGTGGTGAAGTAGTCCAGACAACATCGTTTGTGTTTAGAAAAGCTGTTTTAAATAACCATAATGGTGTTTATTGTCGTTTGGTAGAATCTACTACGCAACAGGCAAAAGAAGATCGGTTCCTTTCTAAAAGGAATAGATACATTGCACAACAGATAAAATTTCTAAAAATACCTGGAAATCCATTGGCTTATTGGGTTAGTGATAAGTTTGCAAATTTGTTTGAAAAGGAATGTGTTCGAGACGTAGCTACTGCATGTATTGGAATGCGTACTGGGAATAATGACCGTTTTTTAAGACTTTGGTATGAAGTGGAAAATAAAAAAATAGGCTATAAGTATCCTTCAGCTGCATCTGCTGAAAGAGATGGAATGAAATGGATTCCTTATAATAAAGGCGGTGAATTTAGAAAGTGGTATGGTAATCATGATTATGTTGTAAATTGGGAGAATGATGGATGTGAGATTAAAGAGAATACTCGCAGAGTATATCCACAGCTTGGAGATAATCTTGGTTGGAAAATAAGCAATGAAAAATATTATTTTAAAGAAGGCATTTCTTGGACGGTAGTTACGTCTAAAGTTTGTTTCCGTAGATATTATCAAGGACATATTTTTAGTAACAGTGGGCAGTCCGTTATTTCAGATAATTCGGTATTACTTGATAGTCGAATTTCGGAAATGGTTTTAGCAATGATTTCACCTACATTAGGATTTGAGTCAGGATATGTAAATAAAGTGCCTGTGGTTATAGATAAAAACAGAGAGTGTGAATGCTGTACTATTGCAAACAGTAATATTTCTATTTCAAAAATAGATTGGGATTCCTTTGAAACCTCATGGGACTTTCAACACCATCCATTGCTTCGCAAAGTTCCTACCATTGCTGAAGCCTTTGACCAGTGGCAGGCTGAATGTGATGACCGCTTCAACCAGCTGAAAGCCAACGAGGAAGAACTCAACCGTATCTTTATTGATATTTACGGTTTACAAGACGAGTTAATACCAGAGGTTGAGGATAAGGACGTTACTGTCCGCAAGGCTGACCTTGGCAGAGATATTCGTTCTTTCATTTCCTATGCGGTTGGCTGTATGTTTGGTCGCTACTCTCTGGATGTGGAGGGTCTTGCCTATGCAGGCGGCGAATGGGACAACAGCAAGTACGATTCTTTCGCTGCGGATAAGGATAACATTATCCCGATTTGCGACGATGAATACTTCGAGGATGATATTGTTGGTCTGTTCGTGGAGTTCGTGAAAACCGTTTATGGTGCAGATACTCTGGACGAAAACCTGAAATTCATTGCGGATGCTCTGGGCGGCAAAGGTCAGCCGAAAGATGTGATTCGGAATTACTTCCTGAGCGACTTTTATTCTGACCATTGTAAGATTTATCAGAAACGCCCGATTTACTGGTTGTTTGACAGCGGTAAAAAGAACGGTTTTAAGGCTCTGATTTATATGCACCGCTATCAGCCGGACACCATTGCCCGTATTCGTACTGATTATGTGCATGAACAGCAGGCACGTTATCGCACTGCTATTGTCGATTTGGAACAGCGTATTGCCAATGCTTCCGCTGGTGAGCGTGTGAAGCTGAACAAAAAGCTGACTACCTTGCAGGCACAGGATACTGAGATCAGAACCTATGAAGAAAAGATTCATCACCTTGCTGACCAGATGATTTCGATTGATCTGGACGATGGAGTGAAGAAGAATTATGCAATTTTCCAGGATGTTTTGGCTAAAATAAAGTAAGGAGGGCTTGCGTAAATGGAAAATATATTTGCTACGTTTTTACAAACTGCGGGATTATATGATTCTAAAGAAATTTGTGAAGATAATATTGCTGACTTGATTGAGTTACTTAAGGGAAATGTTAAAATTAGCGCTTATTGTAAAGAGTGCAAGCAAGAGCGTGTTTTTCACATGAAACCTATTGAGTATTATTTTGAAACGGGTCCAGAGGGGGATGAAGAAATTAGTTGTGCATCTCTTGGTGAGGAAATAGAGTCACTTCAAAATATGATATTTAGTACCAAATCCAGACAAGAAAAGAGTCCTGCCGAAGAATGGAAATGGATAAATTGGCAAATAGCTGATACGACGAGATTAATGAAATTGGAATATATTTGTTCAATGGATGAGAAGCATCATCTTGATTATATTGTTCTGACAACGGACAATTCAATGATGAAAATTGGGCAGTATCCATCTATTGCAGATATGACATTTCCAGAATTAGATGCGTATAAACATGTAATTTCGAAGGAAGATCGTAAGGAACTTGGAACTGCAATAGGACTTTTTGCAAATGGTGTTGGTGCTGGTTCATATGTTTATTTGAGACGAATTCTTGAAAGACTTGTTTACAAAGCAAAAGAAGCTGCGGCTGATGTCATTGATAACGAGATGTTTGAACAGGCGAAAGTTGCTGAAAAAATTAAGATGTTGGAAGGATATCTTCCAGATATACTGGTCAAAAATACAACTATTTATGGAATCTTGAGCAAGGGTATTCATGAGTTAAGCGAAGAAGAATGTCGAAAATATTTTCCAGTTGTAAAAGAATGTATTTATCAGATACTTGGTATGTGGGAAAGTTTAAGAAAAAAACAAGCTGATGAAGCTGCTTTAAGTAAAGCTTTAAGCGCAATAACAACATCAATCAAGTAGTCAAAATGGTGGTGAATACTACCAAAGAGAGCGAGGTGTTATGATGACCATAGAAGAAATTCTTGCAGGCGAATCGAAGAATGTAGAGTTTAAAGAGAACCTGCCGGAGAAAAGCATCAAATATATGAAATCTGTGGTTGCCTTTGCCAATGGAACCGGCGGAAAAATCATTTTCGGAATTGCCGATAAAACCAGAGAGGTTGTTGGCTTTGACAAGGAAGATGTGTTCAAGAAAATGGATGCCATTGCCAATGCTGTATCAGACAGCTGTGAACCGGCAATTATCCCAGATATCACTTTGCAGACGGTTGATGGTAAGACTGTCATTGTGGTAGAGGTTTCTGAGGGCAGACAGCGCCCGTATTATATCAAAGCCCTTGGCAGAGAGGGCGGTGTATATGTCCGTGTTGCCGGAACTACCCGCCTTGCCGACGAGTATATGGTAAAGGAGCTGCTGTTTGAGGGCAGTAACCGCTACTACGATCAGGCTTTATGTACTGGGTTAAATGTTACAGATGAAGATATTGATACCCTTTGCAAAGCTATGAAAGAGCAGGCTGTCAGAAATGCTCGGACAGAGGAACAGAAAGCATCGATTAAAGATGTAGGCAGACAGCAGTTGCGTTCCTGGGGAATTTTAATCGAGCGTGATGGAAAAGATTATCCATCCAACGCATTTGCAATTTTGACAGGCAACGGAGGACTTCATGTTGCAACGCAATGTGGCGTGTTCAAAGGTACAACGAAAGCGGTATTTGTTGATCGTAGAGAATATACCGGTCCGCTTTGGGAACAGATAGACGAAGCATTTCAGTTTGTCTTGAGAAATATTCATCTGGGTGCTACAATTGTGGGAATTTATCGCCAGGATGTTTATGAGATTCCACCGGATGCCATTCGTGAGTTGATTATCAATGCTATGGTACATCGTAGTTATCTGGATCATGGTACGATACAGGTAGCGGTATATGACAACCGATTGGAAATCACTTCTCCAGGAAAGCTGCCAATGGGACAAACGATGGAGCGTATGAAAGAAGGCTATTCTAAAATCAGAAATGAAGCTCTTGCCCATGCGTTTGCTTACATGAATCTGATCGAGCATTGGGGAAGCGGTATTCCGAGAATTATTGATAAAGTAAAAGCTGCCGGGCTGCGGGAGCCGGAGTTTATTGGTGGCGAAGTTGATTTGCGTATCAATATTTATCGAGGTCAGGTTGATACCAATAACGCCATAATTAACGCCAATGACACTAAAAATGGCGCTAATGGCGGTAAATGTGGCGCTGATGATGGTACTAATGGCGCTGAAGTGCCGCTTAATAAGGAACAGACGCAGATAGAAAAATTGTTGCAGATTATAGAGAAGAATCCGTTTGCAACACAGGCATATTATGCGGAAAAAATGGGTATATCGAAAAGAACGGTTTCTCGAATGTTCGCTTCTTTACAGGAAAAAGGTAGATTGGTACAGGGCGGAACAAAACGAAAAGCAAATTGGAAAATTATAAGGTAGGAGGACAGCATGGATACAGACAAAATAATACAAGATTCACTCGACATAAACAGATGAAGGATGTCTCTCATTTGCAAATGAAAATTAAAATAGGCAACAGATTAATTCAGACTGCGTCACCATCAGGTGGCGCTGTCTTTGCAGAGTAGAAGAAGTAACTGCGAGGGTACAACGCAGCTGCAATAAGAGGAAATTATGCTGACAGAGCAACGATATGAAACAATTTTACGAATGTTGGATGAAAGAGGAAGTGTGACGGTCACAGAACTGAAAGACCTGCTGGATGCTTCGGAATCTACGGTGCGCCGTGATATCACAGCTCTTGGTAAAGCCGGCCGTCTGATCAAGGTTTTTGGCGGCGCCGTTGCGATGGAGCATATTATGACAGGCAGCGAACCGACAGTGGCTCAGAAGGTAGAAGTGAATAAGGAAGAAAAGTGTCGGATCGCGTCTTATGCAGCCAGACTGATCGAACCGGAAGACTTTATTTTCCTGGATGCCGGTACCACAACGGGATACATGATGGATTATCTGGAGGAGAAGAACGCTACATTTGTCACCAATGCGGTGGCGCATGCCCAGAAGCTGGCCGAGATGGGGATGAAAGTGCTGTTGGTAGGCGGTGAGCTGAAGAGTTCC
>OIBP01000747.1_pt1 | contig 11989 bp, 12 predicted proteins | sample 1581061 | NCBI WGS metagenome assembly OIBP01 (sample SAMEA3882514, study PRJEB24775) | human gut metagenome | biome: human-associated habitat; feature: intestine environment; material: feces | place: Netherlands | collected 2009/2010 | reverse complement strand
CGTGGCGTGCCGCAGATCGAGGTCACCTTCGACATCGACGCCAACGGCATCGTGAACGTGTCCGCTAAGGATCTCGGCACCGGCAAGCAGCAGCAGATCACCATCTCCGGCTCCACGGCCCTGTCCGACGACGAAGTGGATCGCATGGTGAAGGACGCCGAGCAGCACGCCGAAGAGGACGCCGCTCGCAAGGAAGAGGCCGAGGTGCGCAACAACGCCGATGCTCTGGTGAACGCCACCCAGCAGACGCTGGACGAGCTGGGCGACAAGGTTCCGGCCGACGCCAAGACCCAGGCCGAGGAGGCCATCGCCGAAACCAAGAGCGCGCTTGAGGGCACCGACATCGACGCCATCAAGGCGGCCACCGAGAAGATCCAGCAGGCCGGCTACAAGCTCGCTGAGGTCGTGTACTCCACCGAGGGTGCAGCCGCCGGCGCCCAGGCCGCCGCTGCCGAGACGGCTCCGGCCGATGACACCATCGAGGCCGACTACGAGGTCGTCGATGACGAGAACGAAGGGAAGTAAGAACGATGACTGAGCCCGAGAAGGACCAGGTCACCTCTTCTACTCCTCAGGACGTGGCCGCCGATGTGGCGGCCACCGCCTCCGCCGACGACGCCCGCGCGGCCGAGGTGGTTGCCGACGCCGAGGTGATCGAGGCCAACGAGGCCGGCGAGCTGGATGCCGAGCTCGAGCAGGCCGCCGCTGAAGCGGTGGCGAGCGCGATCGAGGAATCCGAGGAGCTGGCCGCCGCCAAGGCCGAGGCCGCCGATTGGCAGGACAAGTACGTGCGCCTGCACGCCGAGTGGGACACCTACCGTCGGCGCATGACCGAGCAGCGCGAGGCCGAGAAGGTGCGTGCCACGGAGAAGCTCATGGAGAGCCTCATTCCGGTGCTCGACGATTTTGCCCGCACGGTGGACTACGCCGAGACCAACGGCGAGACCGGTTTGCTTGGCGGCGTAAAGGCCGTGCAGGCCAAGCTGTCCGATACGCTGGCCAAGGGAGGCCTGGTCGTGATCAGCCCCGCCGGTGAGGCATTCGACGCCCTTGAGTGCCAGGCCGTGGGCACGGTGGACGATCCGAGCGTTCCCGATGAAACGGTCGCGCAGGTTTACCAACCCGGATACAAAATGGGTACCAAGGTAATCAGGCCTGCCATGGTGACGATCACCACGGGCGGCCCCAAGAGGGAAAAGCCCGAAGAAGAGTAAGACGAACGAGGGCGGCCGCAGCTTGGCCGCCCTCGTGCTTGAAAGAGCAATTCTAAGTAACTAACTAAGGTAATGGAGGTGGAACGAATGGCGTCTACGCCCGATTATTACAAAACGCTAGGCGTTCCGCGCACCGCCACGGCCGATGAGATAAAGAAGGCGTTTCGCAAGCTCGCTCGCAAGCATCATCCCGATGCCGGCGGCGACGAGGCCAAGTTCAAAGAGCTGAACGAGGCCTACGAAGTCTTAAGCGACGAGAAGAAGCGCGCGCTTTACGACCAGTACGGCACGGCGAACGAGAACCAGATCCCCCAGGGATGGGGCGGTGGCCAAGGCTTCAACGTCGAGGATATCTTCGGTGGCGGTGGAGCCGGCGGCTTCGGCGGCAGTTGGGCCGACATTCTGGAGAGCATTCGCCACGGTGAAGGTGCGTTTGGGGGCAACTGGGACTTCGGCGGCGGTTTTGGCGGCCAGCCTCAGCCCCGTCGCGGTCAGGATATGAATGTGACGCTGAACGTGACGTTCGACGAAGCGTTCAACGGCACGGAGAAGCGCATTACCGTGCGCATTCCCGGCAAGAGCGAGTCCGACACCCACACGGTGAAGGTGCCCGCCGGTGCTGTCGATGGCGGCCGCGTGCGCCTGAAGGGCCAGGGAGCTCCTGGCGAAAACGGTGGTGCGGCGGGCGACTTGCTCATCACCACTAAGATTGACGCGCATCCCTACTTCGGTCGCGATAAGGCCGATGTGACGGTTGATTTGCCGATAAATGTGGCGGAGGCGGCGCTCGGCGCTTCCATCGTGGTGCCCACGCCCGACGGCAAAAAGATCAAGGTGAAGGTGCCCGCTGGCACGCAAGACGGCAAGGTGCTTACCATTAAAGGCAAAGGAGCGCCCGATCTGAAGAACAAGGGGCAGTTCGGCAACTTGAAGATTCAGATTCGCGTCGAAGTGCCCACCGACATGAACGACGAGCAGAAAAAAGCCATGGAGGACTTCCTCGCCGCGACGGGAGAGGAGAAGCGCCCATGGGCCTAGACGACAAGAACCGGCCGCTGTACATGATTAGCATTGCCGCGGAACTGGCGGGCGTGCACCCGCAGACTCTGCGCTCCTACGAGCAGAAGGGTCTGGTCACGCCGCGGCGAACCAGTGGCAACACGCGCATGTACTCCCAGGCCGATATCGATCGGCTCAACCTGATCAACGAGCTGACGAGCGAGGGCATCAACCTCGCCGGCGTCACGCGCATCCTTGATCTGCAGAGCCGGCTGGATGAGCGCGAGGAAGAAGTGGAAGACCTGCACGCGCGGGTGCGCCGCCTTGCCGATCGCGTTCGCGAACTTGAGAACCGCGACGGCTCCCCTGACCTGTCCGGCGCGAGCTGCGGGGTGCCGCTCACCAAGCGAGTTCCGCAGATGGTATCGAAGGCGGTAAGTGAAAGGGAGCGAGTAGCCTCAGCGCCTTCGATACCATCGAGGACTGTCTGAGCGACTGAGCGGTACCCCGCAGCCCGCCCCCGGTGAGTTTCAAGGAGATTTAGATCAAGGCATGGAACTGAGAGACATTCAGAAGGAGATCGAGAAGGCACAGGGACGGGTGTCCGACGCCTTCTCGTTCTTGCGCATCGAGGAGCGTCGCGACGAGCTGGCCGCGCTGGACGAGCAGACGGCCCGTCCGGACTTTTGGAACGACGCGGCGGCGGCCCAGGCGGTCTCGAAGAAGGCGGCGGGGCTCCGCGCCACCATCGAGGACTACGAGCGTGCCTGCGGGCTTCTCGATGATGCGTCGGCGGCGTGCGAGCTGGCCGGCGACGACGCGGCCTTTGCCGAAGAGGCCGAGCGCACCGCCGCCGAGCTTACGGCGCTGCTCGACCAGCTGGAGATCGAGTCCTGGTTCTCCGGCGAGTTCGACGAGGGCGATGCCATCCTCACGGTGAACCCCGGGCAGGGCGGCCTTGAGGCCCAGGACTGGACCCGTATGCTCTACCAGATGTACGTCCACTACGCCGAGGACAAGGGCTGGAAGGTGACCGTGCTCGATCTGGTGCCCGGCGAGGGCATAGGGCTCGATCGGGCCACCATCCAGATCGAGGGCCGCTACGCCTACGGCATGCTGCGCAGCGAGATCGGCATCCACCGCCTCGTGCGCATCAGCCCGTTTGACGCCTCCGGCCGCCGGCACACGTCGTTCGCCGCCGTGGAGGTCATGCCCGAGATCACCGAGGACAGCGAGATCGAGCTGCGCGACGAGGACATCAAGATGGACGTGTACCGCTCGTCCGGCGCGGGCGGCCAGAAGGTCAACAAGACCTCGTCCGCCGTGCGTCTGACGCACATCCCGACCGGTATCGTCGTGTCCAGCCAGGTCGAGCGCAGCCACTTCCAGAACCTCGAAAACTGCAAGAACATGCTCCGCGCGCGCCTGGCCGAGATCAAGGAGCGCGAGCACCTCGAGAAAATCTCCGACATCAAGGGCGTGCAGCTCAAAATCGAGTGGGGCAGCCAGATCCGCTCGTACGTGTTCATGCCGTACACGCTGGCCAAGGACCATCGCACCGGCTATGAAAACGGCAACATTCAGGCCGTCATGGACGGCGACATTGACGGCTTCATCAACGCCTACCTGAGCATGAACGCCGACAAGGAGAACAAATAATCTATCGACGTAACAGCGCCGCAGCCGGACAGGCTGCGGCGCTTTGTGCATCAAAAAGCCTCGCAGCGTTTGCCGCCCGCAGGCGGCAGGCTCAGCGCGCGGGGATAAGGCGGATGATCTGCTGGTCGTCCGCGCACTGGTAGCCGGACGAGGACACGTAGCTGCCGAGCGCGCGGTAGATATCCCAGAGCCGGTCGCGTTCGAAGAGCAGGGACTGCATGCCGGCGTAGACCTCCGGCGTCTCGCAGCGAAACTCCAGCACGGCGCGCCCGTCGTCCCACTGGCTGCGCACGGCGGCAGCCGCGGCGGCGACGGTGGCCTCCGCCGCCGTGTAGCCGCTGCGGACGTAGTAATTATCCGCGTTGGCGCGGCTGTCCGGCCAGATGGTAGGATCGTCGGCCGTGTGGCGCACGGCCATACGCTCGGCCGTGAGGGCGAACCACGTGTGGCTGAGGTAGCCCGGCAGCGCTACCTCGCTCTCGTCGTCCTGCAGATCCCAGGTGGGGTCGAAGTAATAGACCGCGCCGTCGAGCTCCGCCGCGACCCAGGCGTGGCTGTCGGCCGTGCCGTCAGCCGATCGGGACGTGCCCGTGATGACGCGCGCCGGGATGCCGCCGCGCTCGAGCAGGTAGACGTAGGCGTCGGCGATGCCGCCGCAGACGGCCTCCCCCTCGCAGACGGCGGCGTAGGCCGTCTGGTCATACGTCTCGCGCGCGACGTAGCGCACGTGCGTCAGCAGCCAGTCGTAGAGATACAGCGCGCAGGGATAGTCCCCCGCCGGGGCGGCGGCGAGCAGGCCGTCCGCCGTCCGGGCAAGCTGCGCGCGGCGCGCCGGGCCGTCGTCGGGATAGACCCAGTCGAAGGTAACAGTGATGTGCGCGTTCAGCCCGCCGTGGACCGTGTACTGATAGGAGCGCACCCAGAGCTCCGGGTCATCGAGCAACTCTGCCATGCAGGCCTCGAGCGTGGCGGCGTCGCAGTCGTAGACCGCGGCGTCCGTCTGGTCGCGCATCGCTGAGCGCAGCACGGCGGCCGTGCGCGGGTTGGCCGTGCAGTTCGGCGCCGTGTCCGGCAGGACGGACGACTCCACCTGGATCTGCACGGCCGGCACCGGCGTGAACCATGCCTGCAAACGCGGATAAAACAGCACGCCCGCCAGCACAAGCAGCAGCACCAGCAGTAGCGTCAGCCCGCAGCCCGCACCGCGGCGGCGCGGCGGCGGCGTTTGACGCAGCCATTGCTCATCCAAGTGATCGTTATCGTACATCCGGGTCACCTCCCGCGTGTGATTGTGGAAATGTTGTCAGCTTTTTTGTGCCGCAACGGTGGAAATCGCAAAAAGTTTCTGCTATAATGCTGCCCATTCACGTATATATCAAAGGAGTTTTTATCATGATCGAAGTTACTTTCCGGATCGAAAGTCTGGATTATACCGACAAGCTGGATTCCCAGCTCCCGCTCGTGCTCGAGGCGCTGAGCCAGAGCGGCAATATCAACCCCGTGCTCAAGCTCGCCTGCAACACGCCCGAGGCCTCGTCGCGCATCGTCAAGGGCATCCTGCGCACCATGTCGCAGGATCAGAAGCAGCGTCTGGCCACGAAGATCGTCAATGCCAACCGCGAGAAGCTCATGCGCAAGCTCAATGAGTACGCCGCCGGCAAAGGCATCGACGTGCACATCTGCGACTGCGCCGCCACCTTCCGCTGAGGTCAAAGCCGAATCAAGCCGCCTGAAAGGGCGGCTTTTTGCTGCCTGTGCCCGGATAGATCCGCGCACAGCACAGGCAGCAATCAGATCTCATTCGAGGCGGGCCCTTCGCCCCCTCGAGCGCCCCCGCTGCTCTGTCATCCTGCCGGGATCGAATCCTCTCAGCAAACGGCACGCCGCCCTTTCGGGCGGCATTTTCATTTGCCGCGGCTTTATTTTACCATCCCGCGCGTGTACAAGTCTACCGCATTTTGTCTGCGCATAGGCTGTGCTATCCGAAAAAAGGAGGCACGGCCATGATCCTCGCGTTCGCGGGCAACCCCAACTGCGGCAAAACAACGCTTTTTAACGCCCTCACGGGGGCAAACGCGCGCACGGGCAACTTCCCGGGCGTGACCGTCACGCGCAGCGAGAGCGTGTGCCGCGCGCGGCCGGAGATCACGCTCGTCGACCTGCCGGGCGTTTACGCGCTGCGGCCGTACTCGGACGAGGAGCGCGTCACGCGCAGCTATCTGCTCGGCGGCGCGGCGGACGCGGTCATCAGCATCGCGGACGCGACGTGCCCGGCGCGCAGCCTGTACCTGACGCTGCAGCTGCTCGAGCTGCGCGTGCCGATGGTGCTGGCGCTGAACATGATGGACGAGGTGCACGCCAACGGCGGCGCCATCGACGTGCAGAAGATGAGCCAGGCGCTGGGCATCCCCATCGTGCCGATCTCGGCGGCGAAGGGGGAGGGCGTGTCCGAGCTCGTGGATCAGGCGCTGACCGTCGCGCGCAGCCAGACGCTGCCGAAGGTGACGGACTTCTGTGCGGATGATTCAGCCGTGCACCGCTGCATCCACGCGGTCGTGCACCTGATCGCCGACCATGCCGACCGTATCGGCGTGCCGGCGCGTTTCTGCGCGGCCAAGCTCATCGAGGGCGGGGACGATCTCGCGCAGTCGCTCGCGCTCGACGAAAACGAGCGGGAGCTGCTTGAGCACTGCATCGTGCAGATGGAAAACGAGACCGGGCTCGACCGCAACGCGGCGCTCGCGGACATGCGCTACACGTTCATCGAGGGCGTCGTGGCTGCTTCCGTGGTCAAGTGCCATGAGAGCAAGGAGCACGCGCGCTCCATGAAGATCGACCGCATCCTCACAGGCAAATATACCGCCCTGCCGATGTTTCTCGTCGTGATGTTCCTCACGTTTTATCTCACGTTCAACGTCATCGGCAAGTGGCTGTCCGACCTGCTGCAGCTCGGCATCGACGCGCTGACCGGCGTCGTGGACGCCGCGCTCACGGCCTACGGCATCAACCCCGTGGTACATAGCCTCATCATCGACGGCGTGTTCGCCGGCGTCGGCAGCGTGCTCGTGTTCCTGCCGATCATCGTGACGCTGTTTTTCTTCCTGTCCATTTTGGAGGACACCGGCTATATGGCCCGCGTCGCCTTCGTCATGGATAAGCCCCTGCGCAAGATCGGCCTGTCAGGGCGCAGCATCGTGCCGATGCTCATCGGCTTCGGCTGCTCGGTGCCGGCCATCATGGCCACGCGCACCGTCTCGTCCGACCGCGACCGGAAGATGACCATCCTGCTCACGCCGTATATGAGCTGCTCGGCGAAGATCTCGATCTACGCCTTTTTCACCGCGGCGTTTTTCCCGCGCTACCGCGCGCTCGTCATGCTGGGGCTGTATGTCCTCGGCATCCTCATCGGCATCCTCGCGGCGCTCATCATGAACAAGACGGCCTTCCGCGGCAAGCCCGTGCCGTTTGTCATGGAGCTGCCGAACTACCGCATGCCCGGACTCAAGAGCGTGGCGCTGCTGCTCTGGGAGAAGGCGAAGGACTTCCTCCAGCGCGCGTTCACGGTCATTTTCCTTGCGACCATCATCATCTGGTTCCTCCAGAGCTTTGACACGCGCCTGAACGTCGTGGCCGACAGTGCCAACAGCCTGCTCGCGCTCATCGGGCAGTTCATCGCGCCCGTCTTCCGGCCGCTCGGCTTCGGCGACTGGCGCTGCGCCACGGCGCTCATCTCCGGCTTTATCGCCAAGGAGTCCGTCGTCAGCACGCTACAGGTGCTGCTCGGCGGCGCGGCCATTTCGACGCTGCTCACCACGCGCTCGGCCATCAGCTTCCTCGTGTTCACGCTGCTGTATACGCCGTGTGTGGCCGCCATCGCCACCATCCGCCGCGAGTTGGATTCCCGGCTCAAGACGGTCGGCGTCGTGGTTCTGCAGTGCTCGGTCGCGTGGGTCGTGGCGTTTGCCGCGTATGCGATCGCGGGGCTGGTGTGATGCGGCTGATCGATTATCTCCTGCTGGCCATCGTGGCCGTGTGCGCCGTCATCGCGTGGCGCGTCTGGCGCCGCGCCATGAAAAAGGGCGGCTGCTGCGGCAGCGGCTGCACCGGTAACTGCGCGCAGTGCGGCAGAAACTGTGACTGCAAAAAAGAGAAATAGATAAAAGCAAGGCTTCCCAAATTCGGGAAGCCTTGCTTTTTCCTATGCGTGTGGCCGCGCTCACAGCTCCGCAATATGCACCGGGTTTCCGTGTTCCCGGATCAGGGCCGCGAGATCGTCCGCGCGCAGCCACACGGTGGCCGTGTTGTCGTTCGGGTGCACGCCGATGAGCCCCGGCTCAGCGAAAACGCGGCGTCGAGGTAGAGCTGCGATGCTGCAAAAGCGCGCATGAACCCGTCGCTTACAGGCCGGCGCTGATATTGCCCGCATCCTCGACACCGACGGAAAACGGAGAAACTCGCTGTGGAGCGCTTTGGGAGAGCGGTACTGCCGCTCTCCGTTTTCGCCCGGAAACACGATGGGGCTTTCGGCGTGCTCCTGCGATTTGATTTTGAAACGCAAAAGCCGGAGCAGGCGATGCTTGGCCTGCTCCGGCACATGGAAATGCTGTGCTGCAATTATGATTTTGCGAGTTCGGCAGTGATCGCCTGGTTAAACGCATCGGCCTGTGTGTCCCAATCGGAATACTCCGGATCGTCCTTGTGGCTTGGCAGCAGGCTGTTGTCAGACAGATAATCGCCGAGCGCAGCCGTTACTTTTTTTGCGCCAAAATAATTCAGGTGATCCCCCTGGTCACGGGTATCCGTGCTCCAGTTGATCGACACCTGGTCGGACATGGTGTTGAAGTCGATGAACGGGATCTGCAGCTTATCTGCGAGCGCCTGCGTGCTGTTGTGGCGCGCCATGTTCCAGTTGACTGTGCTGGGCGTGCTGACGAGCATCAGCTGCGCGCCGTTTTCGTCACAGAAGGCCTTGATGCGCTCAACATAGGCGCGGTTTCGCTTCGGGATGGGAGCGTAGGCATCCGATGGCGTCATATAATTGCTGGCGTCCGCCGGAGTGGCGTTGCAGCGCAGCTGATACCCTTTTGCATTGTCGATATAGGTGTAGTTTACGTTCAGGCTCCAATCGCTGGATTTCAGCGTTTTCCACCGGTCGTGGTAGGAAAACACAGGGAAGAGGTCGCCGGCCTCCTGCAGCAGCATACTGCCGTACGAAAAATCGATGAAAATCACATCGGTCTCCAGGATCACAAGCTTGGGCGACTGCTTTTGGAAGGCTTTGTGCAAGAACGCTTCCGAATAGTACAGTGCCTGTCTGGATGTGCCGCAGCAGTAGGCCGTGTAACCGTATTGCTGCCACAGTTGCATCGGGATGAAGGCGGAATAGCTCTCGCTGTCACCGAGGATGAGCAGGTCGATCGTGTTGTCCGGTTCTCCGAGGATGCCGTTGGCCGCGGGGTCATGGATGCCGTCGCTGCGGGTGTTGTTTTTTGGTCGCACCAGCTGCGACACACCGGTCAGCAAAAGCGCCAGCACGGCGAGAAAAACGACGCATCTGAGCGTATGTTTGAGAAAACGGGACATGCGTGCCTCCTAAAAGTTCGCATACATGGGGTCGACGGGAATGTAGCCCTTTCCGTATGCTCCGAAAACGATGATGAACAAAATGAGCGCGTAGAAGACCGTCCAGCGTACCGCAGCAGGGCGCTGTGCCAGCAGCGCGCGCACGGACTTGCCTTTTTCGTTGATCACGCTCACGACGAACACAATCAGCAGCGTCACAGCAACGATCATGAGGTCAAACTTGTCAATACCGAGCGCCTTGAAGAGCGCATCGTCAAAGACGGGGAATGCAAATCCGGTGACCATGGTGCGGAACATCTGCATACCTGCACGCAGGCCGTTTGCACGGAAAAACAGCTCGCCGATGATGACCAGCACCGTCGTGCGCAGCATCTGCAGCAGACGGTACGGGAAGCTCTCGGCGCGGATGTGCAGCCGCGCGTTGACGGCCCGCACCGGCGGGGCGATGATGTTGCCGCCGAGGATCAACACGAAGTGGTACATGCCGAAAAAGAGATAGCTCCACGCGGCACCGTGCCAGAGACCGTTGCAGAACCACACGCAAAAGAGCGCGACGGCGCTCGCCAGCAGTGGACCGTAGTGGTTGCCGAGGCGTTTGCGGGCGGCGGAAGTGAGCTTTTCCAGTGGCTTGAGCGTGACGACCGGGTAGAATACATAGTCCTTGAACCAGGTGCCGAGCGTGATGTGCCAGCGCTTCCAGAATTCCGAGATCGTCTTGGAGAAAAACGGTTGTCGGAAGTTTTCCGGCATTGTGACGCCGAGGATCTGCGCCGTGCCGGTGACGGCGTCCATCGAGCCCGAAAAGTCCATGTACAGCTGCACAGTGTAGCACACGGCAGCCAGTGCGATCACGCCGCCGTCAAAGTCGGTGTAGTTATTAAAGACATTTCTCACGAGCGGGTTGAGCCGGTCGGCGATGATGACCTTTTTCATCATGCCGTAGGCGATGCGCTGCAGACCGAGCGTCAGGTTCTCGTAGGTGATTGGCTTTGTGTCCCAGAGCTGCTGCGCGGTCTGGTCGTAGCGGCAGATCGGCCCTTCCACGATCTGCGGGAAGAAGCTGATGAACAGCGTCAGGCGCAGCAGATTCGTGTCCGCTTTTGTGACGCCGCGCTGCACGTCCACGATGTAGGACAGCGCCTGCAGCGTGAAAAAGGAGATACCGATCGGCATCACATACTTCGGGATCGCCAGCTGCACGGGAATGTGCAGGTGCGCCAGGAGCGTGTTGACATTCGTCGCGGCGAAGCCGGAATATTTGAGTGCGAACAGGACGCCGATGTGCAAAATGACGGCCAGCAAAAGGATCCGGTGCTGCACGGCCTGCTGCCGCTTGCGCACGGTCTTGCGCTCGGCTTTTTCCGTCTGCGCGAGCAGAAGCTTCGTCTCCGACTGTATTTTGTCCAGCCACAGTCCGAAGTAGTGCATCGAAAGCGCCGTCAGAAGCAGGTATACGAGCAGCTTGCCGCTGATCAGCCAGAAAAAGGCGCAGTCGGCGGCGAGCAGGAAGTATTTTTTCCCGCGCCGCGGCATGAGACTGTACACCACGAGACAAAACGGCAGGAACACGACGAGAAATGCCGTCGAGAAGAAGGAGGTCAGGGCGCTCCCTTTTCCCGCGAGGAACAACGAAGAAAGCTCCATTTCAGTATCCCTCCTGCAGGCGCATGCGCCTGCCTGCTGTTCGTTCTACGTTCCGCATGATCTGGCACAGAGCATCCGGGGCGCTCTTTTGCGGGCAATGAGGCTGTTTTGCCGTCCTTGCCGGAGAAAAGGATACGACCGGCACGGACCGGACGGGCGCTTTCTGCGCGGCTGGCATGCCGTTTGTACGATTTTCGATTGCCCATCTTCTTACGCTTGTCATTTGCTCTGTTCTCCTGATGGTGTTTTTTGTTCTGCGGCCAGTATTATAGCAAGAAAAGCATACGGTGACATCTTAATTAGTCTTAATTCTTGGGACGTTCGCGCTGTCGCATAGGGCAGGATATTGCAATGTGTTTGTATGTCCTGCGTGAAAAATGCACCGGCGTGCAGAAAAACAGTGCATTCGGCGCGCTGTGCGAAGCATCCGGCGCTTTTCACATTTGCGGCGCAAATATTTCCGGCCGAAGATACTTTGTGCGTTGGGCAGAAATGAATTTCATGGAAAAAGGACCTGCTGAAAAGCAAGTCCTTTTCTTGGTGGAGATGGGGGGAGTTGAACCCCCGTCCGAAAGCGCTTTGACAGGAACTTCTCCGGGCGCAGCGGGTTTTTTCGGGACGCTGTACGCCCCTGTTCCCTTCAGGACAGGCAAACCGGCAAGCCTGTCCGTCCGGTAGCTTCATGATGCATGGCACGCGCAAAGCTTAGCGTGCGCACGTTCACCACTCATCGACGCTCCGCTGCCGGGCCGTGGTCCTCCCGGCGGGAACGCTCGCTAATTAAGCAGCGAGAAGAACAGTTTCGTTGTTGTTCTTTAATTTATAAGGTGCCCGTTTTATGGCGGTCAGGCGCCGCCGCCCGCTTATCCTGCCTCCACACCCCCGTCGAA
>OIBP01000746.1_pt1 | contig 11990 bp, 10 predicted proteins | sample 1581061 | NCBI WGS metagenome assembly OIBP01 (sample SAMEA3882514, study PRJEB24775) | human gut metagenome | biome: human-associated habitat; feature: intestine environment; material: feces | place: Netherlands | collected 2009/2010 | reverse complement strand
ATCTGCATGATCTCAATCTCATTTCCAAGGATTGCACCCAGAACTTCATAACGTTCCTCCAGTGTAAGTGCCTCCAGGATCTTCTGCTTATTCTGATAAGATAAAGGAATATTTACGGCAATCTGCTCAACCAGTTCCTCAACATTATCTATATTTAAAATCTGTGCTACCAGCTCTTTGCTGACTTTTCCATTTTCCATGCAGTATCTGTGGAATAATTCCTTAAGGCTTCTGTGCATGGCTTCCATCACTGGTTCCGGCATCTGCATTTCTTCTTCATCAACAGGTGTGATCTCACTTCTGATAAACGGAAACTCCTGCTCAAATTTCACAAGTGTGGCTCTTCCCGTTCCCTCTACAAGTACCCGCAAAAGGTTCTGCGGAAGTTTCACAACCTGTTTGATATAGGCAATGGTTCCTACATGATATACACCTGCCAGATCCGGTGATTCCACCTCAGGATCAATCTGAGTAACCAGAAAAATCTTCTGGTCATGAAGCATGGCAGCTTCAATCGCCTTGACAGAACGCTCCCTGCTCACATCAAAATGAACGATCATCCCGGGAAGGATGGTAGTCCCCCTGAGAGCGATCGCAGGCAGCACTATATTCTGATTTGTCATTTATTGTTCAGTCCCTTTCATCAGGCTGTTTCCGGTTTATCCTTCTTGTGTGTCCGGGACGTTCTTCTGCTTCCGGCTGTCTTCGCCTGTGCAGGAGCTTCTCCGCGGACGATCTCCGGCTCACCGGTGCCATCTACTACATCTTTGGTAATTGTACACTTGCGGATCGTGTCATCTGACGGAATCTTATACATCAGATCCATCAGTGAACCTTCCATGATCGCACGCAAACCTCTGGCTCCTGTCTTACGTTCCAGAGATTTCTTTGCGACCAGTTCAAGTGCATCATCTTCAAAATCAAGTTCAACACCATCCAGTTCAAATAATCTGTGATACTGTTTGGTAAGTGAGTTCTTCGGCTCTTTCAGAATACTGATCAGCGCATTCTCATCCAGCGCATCCAGAGTTACAACTACCGGCACACGACCGATAAACTCAGGAATCAGGCCGAATTTGATAAAGTCTTCCGGCATTACATCCTTCAGGATTTCACCCACATTTCTGTCTTCCTTAACAGAAACCTCTGCACCGAAACCGATGGACTTGGTATCCTGTCTGGACTCAATGATCTTCTCGATTCCGTCAAAAGCACCGCCACAGATAAACAGAATATTTGTTGTATCAATCTGAAGAAACTCCTGATGAGGATGCTTGCGGCCACCCTGAGGCGGAACACTTGCCACTGTACCTTCCAGAATCTTCAGAAGTGCCTGCTGCACGCCTTCACCGGAAACATCGCGGGTTATGGATGGATTCTCAGATTTTCTTGTGATCTTATCAATCTCATCAATATAGATAATTCCGTACTGTGCACGTTCAATATCATAATCTGCTGCCTGAATGATCTTGAGAAGAATATTCTCAACATCCTCTCCTACATATCCGGCTTCTGTCAGTGTGGTAGCATCTGCAATAGCAAACGGTACATTCAGAAGTCTGGCAAGTGTCTGAGCCAGCAGAGTTTTACCTGAACCTGTAGGTCCAAGCATCAGAATATTACTCTTCTGAAGCTCTACATCAGAATTTTTTGATGCAAGGATTCTTTTATAGTGATTATAAACAGCAACGGAAAGAGCCTTTTTTGCTGCATCCTGACCAATTACATAATCATCCAGAACTGCATGGATCTCTTCCGGTTTTAACAGATTAATATCAGAATTCAAAACCTCGTCATCATAAGGATTTAATTCTTCCTCCATGATCTCTGAGCAGATGCCAATGCACTCGTCGCATATAAATACTTTACCATCCGGACCTGCGATCAGTTTTCTTACCTGATCTTCTGTCTTCTGGCAAAAGGAGCATCTTACTTTTCCTTCTCTCATTTTTTCTGCCATGAATTTATGTCTGTCCTTTCTCTATACTAACTAATAAGACTCCTGTGACGATTCACAGGAGTCTTATCTTTCGCATTATTTATGCATGACTACACCGTCAATCAGTCCATATGCCTTTGCTTCTTCAGCAGTCATATAGTTGTCCCGGTCTGTATCACGCTCAACAACTTCTATCGGCTGACCGGTATTTGCAGCCAATAACTCATTTAAAGTTCTCTTTGTCTGTGCGATATGATCTGCCACGATCTGGATCTCTGTTGCCTGTCCCTGCGCACCGCCGGATGGCTGATGGATCATGATAGTGGAATGCGGAAGAGCAAATCTCTTTCCTTTTGCACCGCCTGCCAGAAGAAAGGCACCCATGCTGGCAGCCATTCCAAGACAAATGGTAGAAACATCGCATTTAATATACTGCATGGTATCATAAATTGCCATTCCGGCAGTTACAGAACCACCCGGGCTGTTAATATAAAGCTGGATATCCTTGGAAGGATCTTCTGCTTCCAGGAAAAGAAGCTGTGATACGATCAGTCCTGCACTCACATCATTTACTTCCTCACCAAGAAAAATGATTCTGTCCTTCAGAAGCCTTGAATAGATATCATAGCTTCTCTCTCCCCTGCTTGTCTGTTCAATGACATAAGGTACTAAACTCATATAAACGCCTCCATTTACGCGGCTGACTTTTTTCCGAAAGAGGCAGACATCTGAGCCTGTCTCTTTCCGGTTCTTAAAATTCGATTACTTTAAAATTAAACTTCCTTAGCAGCGTCAGCGATAACAGTAACTGCTTTCTGTACAGCCATGTCTTTCTTCATCTGCTCAAGTTCACGCTCTCCAAGTAATTCTTTTAACTTGTCAGCTTCCATTTTGTATGCTTCAGCCATCTTGGAGATCTCTTCGTTTACTTCTTCCTCTGTTGGCTGAATGTTCTCAACTTCTGCTACTTTCTCAAGAACCAGTCTTGTCTGGATTCTCTTTAATGCCTGTGGTTTCATATCTTCCATCATCTTGTCAGCTGTCATGCCTGTGAACTGCATGTACTGGTCAAGAGTCAGTCCCTGCTGCTGCATTCTCTGAGCGAATTCATCAAGCATCTGTCTTGCCTGTGTATCAACCATAGCTTCCGGAAGATCCATCTTAGCTGATTCGATGATCGCATCTACAGCTGCATCTTCCTGTGCTCTCTTGCCATCGTTTACTTTCTGCTCTTTGATCTTAGCTTTGATATCAGTTTTTAATTCATCAAGAGTATCGAATTCTGATACTTCTGAAGCAAATTCATCATCAAGCTCCGGAAGTTCTTTTGCTTTGATCTCATGAACTGTGCATTTGAATACAGCTTCTTTTCCTTTGAGGTCTTCTGCATGGTAATCTTCCGGGAAAGTAACTTTTACTTCTACTTCTTTCTCAGCTTCAGCACCAACTAACTGTTCTTCGAATCCAGGGATGAATGATCCTGAACCGATTGTCAGTGGATAGTTTTCACCCTTTCCACCTTCGAATGCTTCACCGTCAACGAATCCTTCAAAGTCAAGAATCACTTCATCACCATCTGCTACCGGACGGTCTGTAACTACAACTTCTCTGGCATTCTTTTCTGCTTCTTCCTGGATCTTAGCGTCTACTTCTTTCTGTGTTACGCGTGTAGATACTTTATCTACTTCCAGTCCTTTATATTCACCGAGTTTTACTTCCGGCTTTGTTGCTACATCTGCTGTAAAGATGAATGATTTTCCTTTTTCAATCTGAACGATGTTGATCTCTGGTCTTGATACGATTTCAAGATCACACTCATCATATGCTTCTGAGTATGCCTTAGGAATCAGTGCATTTGCTGCATCATCATAGAAGATTTCCGGTCCGTACATCTTTTCGATGAGCTGGCGCGGAACTTTTCCTTTACGGAATCCAGGAACATTAATTCTGCTTTTCTGTTTCTGGTATGCTTTCTGAAGTGCTCCTTCTAATTCTTCTGCTGAAACTTCGATTGTGAGTTTCGCCATATTGTGTTCTAACTGTTCAACTTGTAAACTCATTACCATTTCCTCCTAAATTTACATATGCAAAAAGTCGACAGACTTATCTACATTACAATCATTTTACAAGTATAGCACAACTTCTACAGTTTATCAAGCTCTAAAATTCGTTCTATAAAGCCATTTAATTCCTCATCACCGAGCGACCAGGTATTCCGCCCTTTTTGCGTCACGGTAAAGGTATATTCCTGCTTCTCTCCATACTGCATATCAAGATAAGAACTTCTTAAAAGACTGTATGCACCGGTCATGTAATCCAGCACCATTGCCTCTTTGATTTCTTCATCTGTTCCACTGTACTTTCCTGCATCTTTGTCTGCCTGGATCTTCTCGGACTCTTCCTTCAGCTTCGGCATGAAGCGGGTAAATACATCCACCGGCTGGTACTTTACCGTCACCTCACAGGTCTTACTCCCCGTCTTTTTTACACCACTTACCTGATAACGGGCGGAACTAAAGATCTCTTTAATCAATACACCATATGTCTCAGAAAAGTCATTTTCCGTCTCCACACCATTTAGCAGACAGTCCTGGACAAAAGCATTGATCCCGTTCTCATAGACCTTTTTCAGATCACTGTCTGATGCTCCGAGGATTTCTTTTGCTTCCTGGGTTTGTCCCTGAAAAGTCAGATCCAGGTTCGCCTGCACATATTTTTCCGCCTTTCCTTCATTGATCCCACATCCGGCAAGCAGTGTAGTCAAAAGCAGCACTGCCAGAAACACACTGCCTGCTTTTCTCTTTTTCCAGAAACTACCGTTCATAGACTACCTGCTTTGAAATGGTATCTGCGCTTTCTTTATCCCGCAGCTCGCTGATCAGCGCAAGTGCAAAATCGATCGCGGTTCCAAGTCCCCGGCTGGTTGTGATATGTCCATCTGTCACTGCCGGCTGACAGGTAACTTCCGCTCCGATAAGTCCTTCTTCCATTCCCGGATAGCAGATTGCCTTCTTTCCTTTCAGGATTCCCATTCCGCCAAATACGGTCGGTGCCGCACAGATTGCAGCCAGATATTTTTTTTCTTCATTATGTTTTAGGATCAGCTCTTCAAGACCTTTGTGTTCTTTTAAATGGATTGTTCCCGGCATCCCCCCCGGAAGCACCAGCATCTTCACCTCTGAAAAATCTGTATTTTCAAACAAGCTGTCTGCTTTTACTATAATTCCGTGTGCCCCCTTGATTTCTTCCTGTCCCATGATGGAAACGGTTCTGGTCTCGATCCCGGCTCTTCTTAAAAGATCAACGACCGTAAGACCTTCAATCTCTTCAAATCCATCTGCAAGAAATACACATACTTCATTCATAATCTTGTCCATCCTTTCTTTTTCCTGATGTTCCCCATTGTAACAGAAGCCTGCAAAAATGGCAACTTTCTGCCTTGTCTCCCCTGAAAAACTCCGCTATACTGTTAATGAATGTATAAGGAGGGCTTTCCCATGGAAATTGAACGCAAATATCTGATTCATAAGCTTCCGGATCACCTTGAAGCTTATCCGCACCGCACACTTGAGCAGGCTTATCTATGCACCGAACCGGTTGTCCGTGTCCGCAGAGATGCTGATGACTACATCCTGACCTACAAATCCAAAGGTCTGATGATGCGTGAAGAACATAATCTTCCTCTTACCGAGGAAGCCTACTGCCATCTGCGCGAAAAGGCAGACGGGCGCATTATCACAAAAGAACGCTACTGCATCCCTTACGAAGATCATCTCACGATCGAGCTTGATGTCTTCGCCGGTGATCTCTCCCCTCTTCTCCTTGCCGAAGTCGAATTTTCTTCCGAAGAAGAGGCAAATTCCTTTACCCCGCCGGACTGGTTTGGTGAGGATGTCACCTTTTCCAGCAAATATCATAACAGTACACTGAGTCAGAAAAAGGATTGAGAAATTTCCCAATCCTTTTTTCTTTCGCAAATGCGCCATCCGGTACATTTGCGACCACATTCTTTTTATTAGTCTTCCAGACCAAATCCGTCATGGATTGCAACCAGTGCACGGTCTGCATCTTTTTCATCGATCAGAACCGTGATACGGATCTCTGATGTAGAAATCATATTGATATTGATATTGGAATTGCTCAGTGACTCAAACATGGTCGCAGCAACGCCCGGATTGCTGAGCATTCCAGCTCCTACGATCGATACCTTTGCAACTTTTTCGTTGTAATTCATCTCTTTGATCGTAAGGGCTTCTTTTCTGGCTTCCATAACTTCCATTGCCTCTTTAAGATCATCCTGTGATACAGTAAACGTAATGTCTTTTGTTCCGTCACGTCCAACTGACTGAAGAATAATATCTACGTTAATATTATGCTTTGCAAGTGTATTGAAAATCTTAAACGCAGTACCTGGTTTGTCTTCTACACCCATTACTGAAATTCTCGCTGTATTTTTATCTGCCGCAACGCCGGTAATTAACATTTTTTCCACCTTTGCTACCTCCTTGACCAGGGTTCCTTCTTCTGTGTTCAGGCTGGAACGTACAACCAGCTCAACCCCGTATTTTTTCGCCATCTCTACAGAACGATTATGTAAAACCTTTGCCCCTGATGTTGCAAGCTCCAGCATCTCATCGTAGGTGATCTCTTCGATTTTGCGCGCATTCGGTACCACTCTCGGGTCTGCAGTGTAAACACCGTCTACGTCTGTATAAATCTCGCATTTGTCTGCATGCATTGCAGCCGCAAGTGCCACAGCTGTCGTATCGGATCCACCTCTTCCAAGTGTGGTATAGTCTCCATAATGGTTGACTCCCTGGAATCCGGTTACGATCACGATCTTACGGTTCTCCAGTTCGTGGGTGATACGGTCTGTATCCACTCTTTTAAATCTTGCATTTCCGTTCCGCGCCGTAGAATGCATCTTTACCTGGAATGCATTCAGCGAGATTGCCGGAACATTCAAAAACTGAAGTGCCATTGCCATCAGTGCCACAGATACCTGCTCTCCCGTGGTAAGGAGCATATCAAGTTCTCGTTTTGATGGATACGGATTGATCTCGGCTGCCTTCTCAAGCAGTTCATCTGTTGTATCTCCCATTGCAGAGAGAACAACGATCACATCATTCCCCATCTGATACTCTTCTGCGCAGCGTCTTGCCACATTAAAGATCCTCTCTTTATCTGCAACCGAACTGCCGCCAAATTTCTTAACTACCAGCATAATTTCCTCCTACAGTTCCTGCATTTTTAGACTTCTTCTTCTACTCTTATCATATGCAGGATTTCCGGATAAGCTTTTGCTTTTTCCTCGTATTCTCCCTCGGTCATCACCGGTGTGACAAAACCGAATTCTCCATTGACCCCTGCCTCTACAAATCTTACTTCACCAAAATCATTGCCGATTCGTTCTTTGAACGCATCCTCATTTCCAAGGATTCGCACCAGGAACTTCTTGCTGGTCTTGCTTCTGTCTTCCAATGTAAGCTTTTCTTCGCTCCAGAAATTCATGATATCTCTGCCCTGATTCTGTACAACTGCCACAATGTCAGCCACAACCGCACTTGCAGTCGGAAGCTTTCCTGCCCCACTTCCGTAGAACATCGCATCTCCCAGCATATTCCCCTTTACAAATACGGCATTAAATACACCATTCACACTGTAAAGCGGATGTTCTGCATGAAGAAGCACCGGTGCAACTCCCGCATAAAGAGTTCCGTCCACATGCTTACATTCAGCAAGAAGTTTGATATTCATTCCCAGAGCCTTTGCATACTGCATATCTTCTGTTGTGATTTTTGTAATACCTTCGGTATAAATTTCTTCAAAATCCACGTATTTTCCTGAGATGATCGATGCAAGGATCGCGATCTTCCGGCATGCATCCTGTCCTTCCACATCAGCAGTCGGATCTGCCTCTGCAAATCCATTCTTCTGTGCTTCACGGAGAACCTCTTCATAGTTCGCTCCCTCGTAGAACATCCTGGTCATCATGTAATTGGTTGTTCCGTTCAGGATTCCTGCGATTTCTTCGATCTCATCACCTGTCAGGGATGATCCAAGTGCCCGGAGGATTGGAATCCCCCCTCCCACACTTGCTTCAAAAAGGAAATTCACATTCTTTTCCCGTGCTGTTTTAAGGAGTGCGGATCCATGCTTGGCAACCAACGCCTTATTGGATGTCACAACACTTTTTCCTGCTTCCAGTGCTTTTCTGACAAAGGTATTCGCCGGTTCCACACCGCCCATCACTTCTACTACAATTCCAATCTCCGGATCATTCAGGATAATCTCATAATCATGAACAATCTTTTCCTGGATCTTATCTCCCGGGAAATCCCTCAGATCCAGCACATATTTAACTTCAATTTCTTCTTTTGCCCGTGTCGCGATCAGCTTCTGATTTACATCCAGAACCTCTACCACACCAGAACCTACGGTACCATAACCCAATACTGCAATCTTCATCTTTTTGTCTACTCCCTGCCTACGATTTTCAAATAATGCACACCTGAATGCTGTTCAATCTCTTCCACCATCTCCGACAGATTCTTCGTTGTCTGCAACACCTCCACACTGAGCGTCAGTGTTGCCACCCCGTTGATCGGAATACTCTGGTGAATCGTCAGGATATTCGCCTGATACCTTGCCACCGCGTTTAAAAGCTCTGCCATAACCCCCGGTGTATCATCAAGCTGAATAACCATCGTAACAGTCCTTCCTTTTTCATTTTCGTGAAATGGGAAAATATCATCCTTATATTTATAGAAAGAACTTCTGCTGATACCGATCTCTTCTGTCGCTTCCTGAATAGTCATTCCACGTCTGGTTGCGAGCAGTCTCTTTGTCTCGACAACCTTTATGAGCACCTCCGGCACTGCTTTTTTCTTTACCACATAGTACTTTGTATTATCCATTGTTACTCCTCTGTTTCAGATAAGCATTGATAAATGGATCCAGCTCCCCATCCAGAACTGCGCTTACATTTCCGGTCTCTTCACCGGTACGGTGATCCTTGACCAGATTGTAAGGATGTAAAATATAGGATCGGATCTGGCTTCCAAAATTGATATCCTGAACTTCCCCCCGGATGCCGGATACCTTTTCTTCCTGCTCCTGCTTTTTCAAAAGATACAGCTTGGCTTTCAACATCTGCATCGCTTTGTCCTTATTAAAAAGCTGCGAACGTTCATTCTGGCACTGCACTACGATTCCTGTCGGAAGATGCGTGATCCGCACCGCAGACGAAGTCTTGTTGATATGCTGTCCTCCGGCTCCGCTCGAACGGTAGGTATCGATCCGCAGGTCGTCGTCATTCAGCTCAATGTCAATATCATCTTCAATATCCGGTATCACATCACAGGATGCAAAAGATGTCTGCCTCTTGCCTGCTGAATTGAACGGAGAAATACGCACCAGACGGTGCACTCCCTTTTCTGACTGAAAATAGCCATATGCATTATCTCCCGTTACTTCAAACGTGATTCCTTTCAGTCCGGTAATATCTCCGTCCTGATAGTCCAGCACGGTTATCTGAAATCCTTTTGACTGTGCATATCTTGTATACATACGATACAGCATATTTGCCCAGTCACAGCTGTCTGTTCCTCCGGCTCCTGCATGCAGTGTCACGATTGCATTGCAGGAATCATATTCTCCCGAAAGAAGCGTCCGGATCCTGAGATCTTCAAATTCTTTTTCAAATTTAGTGATCTCACGCTGGATCTCTTTGATCATCTCCCGGTCTTCTTCCTCTTCCGTAAGTTCGATCAGTGCATTGATATCTTCATATGAACTTTCCAGATCCCGGACCTCCTTCACACAGTCCTGCATTTTCCGGAGTTCCTTCATAATCCTCTGCGAAAGCTCTGTCTTGTCCCAGAACCCCGGTTCTTCTATCTTTCTTTCCAGCTCTTCAATCCGTTTTTCTTTGCCTGCCAGGTCAAAGTGAATCCCTCATTTCCTTCAGGGGTTCTTCATACGCATTTAATGTCTGCTTAAATCCGTCTAATTCAACCACTGTATCACCTCAAATCTCATAAAATTATATAAAAATCCAAACAGTCGTATTTATTTTCTTCCACAGCACTGTTTGTATTTCTTGCCGCTTCCACACGGGCATGGATCATTTGGATATATCTTTTTCTCGGCACGTACCTTTGGACCCTTTGCAACACTGTCATCTTTATTGGTACCGGTTACCTTTGCAACCTGTTCTCTTTCAACCTTCTGCTCTACATTAACATGGAAGAGAAGTCTGACTGTATCCACTTCGATTGCACGTGTCATTTCACCGAACATATCATATCCGATCATCTTGTATTCAACCAGAGGATCTCTCTGTCCGTAAGCCTGCAGACCGATTCCCTGACGTAACTGATCCATATCATCAATGTGATCCATCCATTTTGCATCGATCACACGCAGAAGGAACACACGCTCCACCTCACGCAGATGCTCTGCTTCCGGGAACTGTGCTTCTTTTTCTTCGTATGCTTTTGCAGCACGTTCTTTCAGGAGATGCTTGATCTCTTTTGGCTCTTTATCCTTTGCATCCTCCTCCGTAACCGGCGGAAGCGTTGGAATCACATCCAGAAGTTCACGGTTCATTGCTCCAAGATCCCATTCTTCAAAATCCTGTTCCTCAGAAAGATTGGCATCGACAGTATTTTCCACAAAGTCTGTGATCATATGGAAGATAGAATCTCTCATATTCTCACCGTCAAGGACTCTGCGTCTTTCATCGTAGATGATCTCTCTCTGTTCGTTCATTACCTGGTCATATTCAAGCAGGTTCTTACGAATACCAAAGTTATTGCTCTCAATCTTCTTCTGAGCCTTCTCAATCGCACTTGAAAGCATCTTGTGCTCGATCTGTTCTCCTTCTTCTACTCCAAGCTTGGTAAATACATCCATCAGTCTCTCGGAACCGAACAGACGCATCAGGTCATCCTCCAGAGAAATATAGAATCTGGATTCTCCCGGATCTCCCTGACGTCCGGAACGTCCACGCAGCTGATTGTCGATACGTCTGGATTCATGACGCTCGGTTCCGATAATCTTAAGACCACCCGCTGCCCTTGCCTCATCGTCCAGTTTGATATCTGTACCACGACCTGCCATATTCGTTGCGATCGTTACCGCATCATGAACACCTGCCTGTGCAACAATTTCAGCCTCGAGTTCATGGAACTTCGCATTCAATACATTGTGCTTGATACCACGGCGTTTTAACATACCGCTTAACAGTTCGGAATTATCGATTGTGATCGTACCGACCAGTACTGGCTGATGTTTTGCATGTGCTTCTTCGATCGCATCACATACAGCTCTGAACTTCTCTTTCTGTGTCTTATATACCGCATCTTCAAGATCCTTACGCTGAACAGGTAGATTTGTCGGAATCTCGATAACGTCCATTCCGTAAATCTCGCGGAACTCTTTTTCTTCTGTCAGGGCTGTACCTGTCATACCAGACTTCTTCGCATATTTATTGAACAGGTTCTGGAATGTGATAGTCGCCAGAGTCTTGCTTTCTCTCTTAACCTTTACGTGTTCTTTTGCCTCAATTGCCTGATGCAGTCCGTCTGAATAACGACGTCCCGGCATAATACGTCCGGTAAATTCATCTACGATCAGTACCTCGTCATCTTTTACCACATAATCTTTGTCGCGGAACATCAGATTATGTGCTCGAAGAGCAAGGATAATATTGTGCTGAATCTCCAGGTTCTCAGAATCCGCAAGGTTTTCAATATGGAAGAACTTCTCTACCTTCTTCACACCATCTTCGGTAAGGTTGATATTCTTCTCTTTCTCGTTAACAATAAAGTCTCCCGTCTCTTCAATATCTTCACCCATGATGGCATTCATCTTGGTAAACTCGCCGCTTGCCTCACCACGCTCTAACTGACGTGCAAGTATATCGCATGCTTCATAAAGTTTCGTAGATTTCTCACTCTGTCCGGAAATGATAAGAGGAGTTCTCGCCTCATCGATCAATACTGAATCGACCTCATCGATCAGAGCATAATTCAGTCCCCTCTGAACC
>OIBP01000745.1_pt1 | contig 11991 bp, 7 predicted proteins | sample 1581061 | NCBI WGS metagenome assembly OIBP01 (sample SAMEA3882514, study PRJEB24775) | human gut metagenome | biome: human-associated habitat; feature: intestine environment; material: feces | place: Netherlands | collected 2009/2010 | reverse complement strand
GGCTCCCCCCCCCCTGAGGGGAGCCAGAAACTGGCTTGGTTATGGGGTCGCTCTACACTGGCTTCTGCTATGCATTACTTCACCCCTAAACGTTGCGCTACGTCGAATAAAATCATGTATCACGATAAGGCGCAGGTTCAGCGTGCCGCTGATCAAAGCCTAATCGAGCGCGGAGTTGAGCTATGGGTGTACCGTTGCGAATTTTGCGGATGCTGGCATCTCACGCATCGCGATCCGCAATCCAGTTACCGGCATGTACCGCTGAACCAGCAACTCAAGCCACACAGTCGTAAAAAGGGCTACAAGCCACGTAGACGTTAGCGTCAGAAGCTCCACAGGCCTCGCCAACGCCGTGTCTGAGACAGGTTACGGTCCAAACACGCCAGGTCGTAGGCTGCTAAGCGTTCAGGGCGCTCGGACACACTCCGTCCAACACTCACATCACCTTGGTGCTTTCAAGGTTGCGGATAACCCAATCGTTGAAGCGAATTACCGGCTTGCGCAACATAAGTCCCAACAGCAATGAGGGAACAAGGAACAGTGCCAGTTTGCCCATGGAAACCCAGTATTCCATGCCGAACGAGCCGGCCATGGCCGAATGCATCGCATCCACCGCATAGGGGAACAGTAGCCATTTAGAAACGACCTGGAAGAACGTCGGCAGTGTTTCAATGGGGAATGTGCCGCCGGAACCGGCTACCTGCATAACCAGCAGTACTACGGCAATGGCTTTGCCGATATCACCGAACGACAGGGTCAGCGTATACACAATATTCGAGAACACCAGTGCAGACAACCACCCGACCATCAAGAACTGAATCGGATGCTCACACTGCACGCCGAGATAGAACATATCGCCCAGGCACACCAGCGTACCTTGCAGCAAAGCAAGGAAACCGAAAATCATGTATCGGCCGAAATATTCGTGGTGCAAGCGTAAACCGAACTGCCGCGCATTGCCGGAAGACTCGGCACGCGGCTTCTTCAGCACATCCAACGCGGCGGCCGGTCCGGCAATCCGCCCGGCAATCATGGCCTCGCGAAGACCCACTCCCGAACCGAGCGGCAGATCATTGCCCAACCCTAAGATACGAGCCTTCTCATGGTCGGAAATCGATACTTTCAACATGGCGACCAGAATGATCGCACCGACCCAAATAGACAAAATCGTGTAGAACGGAGCCATCGCGGAACCATAGTTGGCAACGGGATAGAGCGCGATGCGGTCGACCGCTACGGGTGCCGCCAGCATGGAAGCAATGGCATCGGGCTTCGCAGAGGAAATCACAGACAGGTCGATGGTGCCGCCATTGGTGATAGAGGCGAGTTGGGAAGACAAGTTGTCGAGTTTCTTCGCCGAACGGGTCAAAGCGCTAGCTGCGTCAGTCAAGGCCGACTGGATGTCCGTCAGGCTGTCTGAAACGCCGCCAGAAAGACCTGACACGCTGCTTACGGTCGATGCAAGCCCGTCGATTACGGAACTTGCCTGCGTGGTCACTTCGTCCATGGACGAGGTCAGATTGTTCAGTTGCGGTTTCAGCGTGCTCTTGTACGTGTCTGAAGCCTGAGTAATCGATTGTTTGGCGGCAGCGATTTGTGATTTCAGATCTCGACGCGCTGTATCGGCATCGGCAGTACCGTTTGCTATGTGCGTGGCCGCATCGCCCAACGCGGTGGCGGCTTGCTGCATGCTCTGCTGCGCCTTTGTGGCTTGGTCTGCAGCCGCGTTCAGTTGAGCGGCAACGGTATCTCCGCCCACGGGCAGTGAAGCCGCTTGTTTGGCGAGATCTCGTAAAGCGGCGGCATACTTTCCAAAGCTGTCGGCCTGAGCCTCCACTTTGGATTGCATATCGGTTAGCTTGTTTGATATCTGTGAGGATTGTGAGCCCACATCGGCAAAAGCGGCATCGATTTGCTTGGCAATGGTGTCGTAGGATGAACCGGCCTGCTGCAATGCCGTACCGACGCCATCGGTGGCTCCGGACAATGCCTTGTCGAGGCTGGAGACGCCGTTGCGGGTCTGTTTCAACGCCTTTTTGGTTGTGGCCGCAGCTGAGCCTGTTGATCCCAGCAGCTTATCGGTGGAATCAATGATGCTGTTGGCGGCCCCGAGCAGATTGGCATAGGAATCCATCTGCGACGCAGTGCCGGTCAAACGAGACGACATGGTGGCAATATGACTGGAGGCGTTGTTGACGTACTGCTCCATTTGCGGGCTTTGCGCGTAATCGGCCACGTTGGAAACCAAATCCAGCGCCACGCTCGCCAAGGTCTTCACAAATGTCTGGTCGATGGTCGTGGCCACGGTGGTAGCACCCTGGTCGGTGATATGCGGAGCGATCGGATTGATTTTCTCATTGAGATAGTATTCGAGCTTGGCGTGCTTGATCTTCGGTGAAAACAGCGTCATCATATCGGAGCTGAAGCTCTTTGGAATAATCAGCGCGGCATAGTATTCGCCTGAGTTCACGCCATCGATGGCCTTAGCACGATCCACAAACTGCCAGTCAAGGTCATGATTGGCCCTGAGCGTATTGGTCACGGTTTCGCCGACGTTGATGGTGATCGGCATCAGATCGGACTTATAGCCCTTATCCACGTTTGCCACGGCGACCTTCAAGGCCTTGGTGTTGCCGTACGGGTCCCAGCTGGCGGCGATGTTGTACCAGGCGTACAGTGCCGGCACAATCACCAATCCCATAGCCACGATTACGGCGATCACATTGCGGGTGGCTTGGCGCACGTCACGTACGAATATTTTCCAGATAAGCTTCATCGTGCGCCTCCTTGCCCAGACTGCCCAGACTGACCGGACTGCTCGAACTGTGCGGTGTGCGCAGTCGGCTCGGCGGCCTGATCACTGAACGGTGTGAGTCGTTCAGTGGTTTCGCCGATATCCGGATTGCTGCCCATCGCCGCTTCGTGACGTCCGTGGCCGTGGAAACGCCGCCACGCATATCCGTTGAGCATCACATTGCGGAACTCGTCGGCACTCATGGCACTGACGCCAAGCTGCATGGCGTAGGTTTCGCGTGCGTATTCAACCACAATGAGATAGGCGTCGATAAGAATAATCGACAGAATCCAGGAGGTCAGCATGGCGATTTTCTCTTGGGTGACGAACAGCAGCACCAGGAATACGAACGGGAGTACGGTCAGCAATGTCAGACCGGCAACGATCATCTTTGGGTACCGCGCGAAGAACCGGTGCGCGCGATGGGCGATGATATCGCGCAGTTCCTTGCTGTCGGACACCGTGCGGAATACGGAGTTCAAGCTCACCTGTTCGTTCACCATGCTGTTGTGCTCGGTGATCATCAGGTCGGTACCTCCCAAACGATGGTCGAACAGCGCGTTCAGGTTCATCGCATACCGGCGTACGACAAGTCCCACGAAAAGCGCCGCCGGCAGATACCAGAACAGGTGCAGCATGTCGAGCCAGTAATGGTTCGCGTACAGGCCGGCGATCGGGCCGCGCATCGCGTTGATGCCGTAGGTAAAGGGCAGCCATGGGTGCAGTTCGCGGAAGAAGTTCGGCATCATTTCAATCGGATACAGGCCGGAGGCACCGGGTATCTGCACAATGACCAGAATTACGGCGATGGCTTTGCCGATATGGCGGAACGCCACGGCCAGCGCGTAAATAATGTTGATGTAGACGAACGAACAGAAGATTCCGGCCAAGATGAACAGCAGCGGATGCTCGCATTGGATGCCGAGCACCAGATCGCCGATGGTGGCGATGATGGCTTGCAGGAATCCGATGGTGACCAGCAGCAGCCAGCGGCCAAGATATGCTTGCGTAGCGGTGATACGGCGAATGCCCTCGCGGTCGACCTCAAGCTTGTAGATGGCGATTAGCACGAAACCGCCTACCCACAGTGCCAGATTCGTGTAGAACGGGGTGACTGCGGACCCGTAATTGTCGGTGGCATACACGACTTTCGTGGTCAGGGTGACGGGATTGCCCATGAAGTCGCCGAATCCCTTGTCATCCAGATGCAGCGTATCCCGGATTTTCTGGTAAGCGGCGGAACTATCGAGCGTGGCGATATCGGTGCGTACGGTGGCGACATCGCTGGCCACCTGGCGCAGCGAATCCTGCGTGCTGCTGATGGTGGTTTTTGTTTGGTTCAGGGTATCGACAAGCTGGTCGAACAGTCCGTCGGCCTGATCCAAGGTGCCGGATAACGAAGTCAACGTGCCATCCAGTGTGCCATTCAGGGCGGCGAAACTGTTCAATGATGAGGTGAGCGACGGCATTACGGTGCCGGTCAGCGAGCCGCGCGCGGTATTCAGCGCCGCGATGCCGCCGGTGGTGGTGTTGGTCATGGCTCCGGAAAGATTCGTGGTGGCGTCTTTACCGGAGTTGATGAACTGTGTGGTGTCGGTATGGAAGGTGTTGAGCTGTGTCTGCTGTTTGCTGATCAATGAGTCGAGCGCATCGATTTGTTTCCAGATGTTCTGGCCGACTGGGTCGGTGGTGTCTTTGCCGATGCCGGCTTTGGTCAGCGCGTCTTTCAGATCGCTGATTGACGTTTGGGTGGCATTCAGTGGGGCCGAAAGTGTGTTGGTGATGGTGTCGACGGAGTTCTGCGCGCTGTTGAAGGAGCCGGTGATGCTGCCGGCGGCGTTGTTGACGTGAACGGCCAGTCCGGAGAGTTGTGCTGAACTGGTGTCGAGCGCGCCGACCAGTGTGGTGGAGAAGGCTTGTGACCCGGCCTGTGTTTCCGTCAACAGTGTGCCGGACTGGCGGGAGGCCTTCTGCGCGGCCGCGACGGTCTGCTTGAGTGAGGCGGTGGTCTGTTTGGCGTCGGCGAGAATCGTGTCTGATTGGGCCAGCGTGTCCTGTAAGTCGGTGAGTGAATCCTGAACGGTGTTCAGCGTGGACATCACCGTATTGAGATCATTGATCGTATCGTGCTGGACTTTGCCGGTGGCTTGGTCGAGATCGCCTCCCGCTTCGGAAACGGCCGAGGCAACGGTGGTGGCTACCGTGGTGACGAAGGCGGAGTTGATCTGCTCGTCGATGGTGGTGGCACCGGTGTCGGTGATTTTCGGCGCGATCGCGTTCTTCTTCTCGTTGACGTAATACTTGATTTTTGGCTGTTTGGAGGTTCCGGTCACCGATTCGACCAGGCTGGTGCTGAAATCCTTGGGCAGCACGATGGCTGCATAGTATCCGCCGGTCTCCACGCCGTGGACGGCCTGTTCCTCATTGTCTACGAAGCGCCAGCCGAGTTCGTCGTTCTGCTTGAGTTTCTTGACGACCTGCCGGCCCGCATCGAGATGGCCGACCAGATCGTTGGTGGTGCCTTGGTCTTCATTGGCTACGGCCACTTGCAGATTGCCGGTGGCTGAATAGGGATCCCAGTTGGCGAGAATGTTGAACCATGCGTACAGCGAGGGCAGCATTGCTACGCCGAGCGTCACCACAACTGCAACGGGATTGCGTAAGATACGTCTGCAATCGCGTAGAAAGACTTGCCAAACCGTCCGCATCCAGTCCCTCTTTTCCGGTTCGTAATCATTGCGGCCACATGCAGTCTATTCCCACCACTGGTGCGAATACTGCTGGTTTGGCGGGTTTTCTTGCAAAACTGGCCGTTGGTTGTCCGCATAATGGGACTGATATGTGAACGTTTGTTGATGGTGCGACACCGGCGGGATGGTTGTGCAATTTTGCCGGTATCCGGTGATGAAATGTTGAGGTGCTGGAACTGAGTCGTCGCAGTGCTGAGACCGAGACGACTCAGTGACGAGCCTATCCGAGGCTATCTCGTTGGTTCTGGTCTCACTGATCCAGACGGAAGCCCTGAGCGGCGGCCTTGTCGAGCAGTGTCTGATGGCTGACATCCTGCCGACTGATCGTGGCGACCTGATCGCTGAAAGCGTCCACCGGACGGTCGGCTTGGCGCAGATCGTAGTACCGGTGAACTTCCTCGTCGAAGGCGGGCAGCTGGTCGAGTACGCCATCGGCGTCAGCCGGGTAGGTGTTCTCGAAGAACTGCATCGTGCGCGGCATGCGCGGCTTGACGGTCGGGTTCTGATCGGGCTTGCCGATGGCCAGACCCAGCACCGGATACGTGTATTCCGGCAGATTCAGCACGTCGATAAGGCCGGGGATGTTGTTGAGCAGAGAGCCGAGAATCACGCAGCCCAGTCCCAGCGAATAGGCGGCGGTCTCCATGGCGTGCAGGGCCAGCACTGCGTCGTTCTGAGCTTGGGTGAAGCGATAGCTGTACTTGAGATGGAATTCGTCGGAAGCGGGATCGATACCCTTGCGTTCGGCGATGCGTGCGTTGCGGTGCTCGTCGATGACGAACACGTACAGCAACGGCGCGGTGGCGATATACGGCTGATGGCCGAATTCGGCGAGCTTGGCTTTGGTGGCCGGGTCGGTGATACGGATGGCGGACCAGTCGTTAAGGAACTGGCTGGACGCGGCATGTTGGGCGACGGTTTCGAGCGTGGCGCGGGTATCGTCGTCGATGGCCTCGTCCTTGAACTTACGGATGGAGCGGCGGCCCAGAAGAGCCTCGATTGTTGCGTTGGTAACCATGGCTTTATTGTCGCACGGCAGACGCCGGACGTCACGGTGGATTACCTCACAGTGAAATGCCGATATTGTGTGGCGGAACTGTGCTGGACTGATGGTTCCTGTCGATTGACTGATGGTTCCTTGACGAAATTCCAGCGATGAGTCATCAGTCAGCCAACAGAAACCATCATCCAACCGGGGGATTAGCGGCTGGGCTTGCGATGGCGGTGGTCGACGAACGCCTTGGAGCCCCGATCCGACAGCTGCGAAACCACTGCGCCGAGTGCGGCCGAAACGGCGGCGAATGCCAGACTCATTGCCAGACTTTGCGGCGCGTCTGCCGCCAGTCCCTTGCGCAGATTGCGTTTGCTTGTGCCCTTGTCCCATATCATCTGGAATGCTTTGCCGGCAACCAAGCCTGCCAGCGCTGGGACTGCCGACTTGATGAGCTTGTCGCCCAGAGAATCAGGGTCGTTGAGCCGGTCCTCGCGCAGCCTGTTGACCTTCTCGTCGATGCGGTGCAGGCTGTCGACCGCGCGGTCGGCGCTGGAGGGGAAGTCGGTGTTCGTTTCGTCGCTCATGACTCTCAGTCTAATAGCATCTCAATCATCTCAGCGCAAAAGATGGGCGTTAATGGTGGAGTCATGAACGAGCGCAGACTAGAGTGGAGGCATGAGCGAACAGAACGTGAACGGCACCGTTGCCGTCGAGAACTCTCGTGGCGGCAATGGATTTTTGGTGTTGCTGCGCCACGGCCAGACCGTGTGGAGCGAATCCGGGCAGCATACCGGGCGCACGGACATCCCGTTGACCGCGGTCGGCGAGCAGCAGGCAGCGGATGCCGGAAGGCGCCTGCGCGAGGCCTTCCCCGAAGGATTCAGCCAGAGCTGTGTGTTTTCCAGTCCGCTGAAGCGGGCGTGCCAAACCGCTGAATTGGCTGGTTTTGCGGACCACGGTGTGTTGGACGGCATCGCTGAATGGGATTACGGCCGAGCCGAGGGGCGTACGCGCCAGCAGGTGAGTGAGGCCAGCGGTTTTGAATGGGATGTGTGGCGTGACGGGCCGCGCTCGCTGACGCCCACGCTGGAGGGCGACTGGGTCGAGACCTTGCCTTCGGGCGAACAGGTGCCGGTCCATGCCGGGCCTGGCGAGACGCTGGAAGAAGCGGCGGCACGCGCCAAGAGCGCCATCGACGAGATTACGCCGCTGCTGAAAGACGGCCATAATGTGCTGTTGGTGGCTCATGCGCACATCCTGCGCATCCTCACCTCGCAATGGCTGGGCGTGGACCCGCATTTCGCACGGTTGCTGCGTTTGGATACGGCGCACTACTCGGTGCTCAGCGTCTATAAGGGAGATAACGTCATCGAACGGTGGAACGCCTAGCCCCGGTTGCGCTGCGATTGCGCTGGCCTGCCCGCTACTGCGGGCGGGCCTTTATTGTTTGTGGCGGGAATTGCGGTATGTCGATAAATGATTTGCAAACGATAGCGTCGGCGTGTTGTTTTTTTTTGATGGGTATAAGTGGCAATCGATTGCCATGAAAGATATGTTAGCGCTCTCATGATTGCGAACGCTTGCATTGCGATAATGAGGCAAAAATGACTGAATTAATGGGATATTTGTTGACAATGGCCTGAAAATGATGATTTATGACGCGCTGATATTGCTATCGTTTGCAAAAAGAAGCAAACCGTTGCACAATAGTGCATGTCGATAGTCGTAAAGGTGCGTGCTAGCGTACCTGTCCTGACCGGGGACGGCCGGGTCGACGATGAAAGAGAAAGGTTCGATGATGAATCGTACAGTCAAGTCAGCAGTCGCGATGGCGGCTGTCGCTGCGATGTCCCTCGGCGCTTTGGCGGCCTGCGGAAGCTCGACCTCCGGCGATGACGCCAAGGGCAAGGTCTACTACCTGAATTTCAAGCCGGAAGCGGCTGATCAGTGGACCGCTCTGGCCAAGGAATACACCAAGGAAAAGGGCGTTGAGGTCAAGGTGCAGACCGCGGCCTCCGGTACCTACGAGCAGACCCTGAAGTCCGAAATCGCCAAAACCGAAGCCCCGACCTTGTTCCAGGTCAACGGCCCGGTCGGCTACCAGAACTGGAAGAAGTACACCGCCGATATGTCCAATACGGATGTGTACAAGGAGCTCGCCAACCAGGATGTGGCCCTGAAGGATGGCGACAAGGTGGTCGGCGTGCCGTACGTGATGGAAACCTACGGCCTGATCTACAACAAGGACATCCTCAACAAGTACTTCGCGCTGGATGGCGCCAAGGCCACGTCCATGGACGAAATCGACAACTTCGACACCCTGAAGGCTGTGGCCGACGACATGCAGGCCCGCAAGGACGAGCTCGGCATCAAGGGCGCGTTCACCTCCGCCGGCTTCGACTCCAGCTCCGACTGGCGCTTCAAGACCCACCTGGCCAATCTGCCGCTTTACTACGAGTTCAAGGATGACAACGTCACCGAGCAGCCGGCCAAGATCAAGGGCACCTACCTGCCGAACTACAAGAAGATCTTCGACCTGTACATCACCGACTCCACCACCGACCCCACCCAGCTGAGCGCCAAGACCGGCGATGATGCGAACTCCGAGTTCGCGCTCGGCGAGGCCGCCTTCTACCAGAACGGCACCTGGGCTTGGACCGACCTGCAGAAGGCCGGCATGAAGGCCGAATCCGTGGGCATGATGCCAATCTACACCGGTGTCAAGGGTGAAGAGAAGCAGGGCTTGGCCACTGGTTCCGAGAACTACTGGTGCATCAACGACAAGGCCTCCGACGCCGACAAGAAGGCCACCGAGGACTTCCTCTCCTGGGTGATCACCTCCGACACCGGCAAGAAGGCCATCTCTCAGGACATGGGCTTCACCACCCCGTTCAAGACCTTCGATGACGTCAAGTTTGACAACCCGCTGACCGAAGCCGCCGTGGAAGACCAGAAGTCCGGCACGACCCAGGTTTCTTGGAACTTCACCATGATGCCGTCCGAAGAGTGGAAGAACAAGGTCGGCCACCGGCAAGTGGGATGCCGTCAAGACCGCCTTCGTGGACGGTTGGGCTTCCGAATACGAGGCCTCGCACTGAGTCTCATAGAGTCCCATAGCCGATAAGCAACAATCCGCGGCGCCCCTGCCTTTCCTTCTCCAGGGGCGCCGCTTTGTATTGCTGAGTCTCGCACAAAATCGTCCGCCGCAGAAAAGTGTGAGGCACGCACCCGCTCAATCGCACGCTGTGGGGCCATGAATCGGCGATTTTTCGCCATTCTCCACAATGTGCGATTGAGCGTTACTGTGCGGTTGCCTCACACTTTTTCTATGGTGGGCTTTGTTGTGTGAGCCTACTTAACGCGGGAGGTGGAGGAGCGGACCTTCAGCTGGGCCGGGAACACGATGTAGGGTTGCTCAATCGGCTTTTCGTCAATGAGATCGAGCGTCATGCGGGCTGCCACGCGGGCCATTTCCACCGGATCCTGGCGGATGGTGGTCAGGCCGATATCGCCGGTGTAGAAACTATCGTCGTAGCCGATCAACGAGACGTCGCCGGGCACGGAGAATCCATTGCGCTCCAGCTGGAACATAAGCGGCAAAGCAATGCCATCCTCCTGGCATGCGATGGCGGTGGGCATCTCGTCTTGGCTTATGAGTTGGTTGACCACGTCGCTGATTTCATAACGTCCATCGTCATCGACCTTGCAGACGATAACCTGCGGCTCGATGCCTTCCCTGCGGCAGCAGGCGGTGAATGAGTCGAATCGGCTTTGCACGGAGAAGCTCAGCGACACCTCGCGATTGGTGCTGATGTAGGTGATGCGGCGATGTCCGAGATTGATAAGATGGCGGGCGGCCAGCGTGGAGCCCTGCACATCGTCGATATTGACGGCGGCGGTAAAGCCGCGGGCTTCGGGTTCGACTGAATTGATGCCGACGATCGGCACGCCGACCGAAGCCAGTTGCGCGATTTCGTTGTTGTCGATATCGAAAGACGCCACAATCACGGCATCGGCGTTACGGCGTACCGGCAACATCTCGAAGAATTCCTTGCGCTCCTCGATGCTGGAAATCTGGAATACCGAAATATCGTAGCCCTGCGTGTGCAGCACCTCGTTGAGCCCCTCGATGACCGAGGCGGTGAACCACAGGCGGATATGGCCGCTCATCAGTACTGCGATGCGCAGGGAGCGGCCGGATTTCAGGGCCGCAGCCGAGCGGGAGAGTGAGAAATTGAGTTTGTCGGCGATGGCGAGCACGCGCTCGCGGGTCTTGGCCGACACCAGATCCGGCCTGGTGAAGGAACGTGAGACGGTGGAGATGGAGACGCCGGCCTCGCGGGCGACATCCTGAATGCTCGTAGCCATTGCAGCCCCCTTGCGTTGAATGGAAAATCGCAATACACATGCACAACTGACTCCAGTGTACATGCTGATTGATTGATCTGCGGCGATGACAACGATTGTATTACAAACGTTTGCAAAGTGTCTATGTCGGCGTTAGATTGGCTTTATATAGCCATTATCTTAGGTGAAAGAAGATTGCTGGAGCCGGAGTGTGCTCGAACTTGAAACGCCTAAAATGACAACGTTTGACATATAATGATTCGACGTTTACTATGAACATAGGCTTGAACGAGAACAGGCCGTGCATGCGGTTCTCGATCGGCAAGCTCGCATTGAGTTGAACTCCGCAGCCGGCGCACGATGCAGTGTCACAACGCAGCGGACTCAAGGAGGAGGAAAAGTCATGATCAGCATGGCTGGCAAGGCGATACGCAGATGGTGGGCGCTGTTCGCGCTCCCCACATTCGCCGCATTCATCATCGGGTTCCTGGTGCCCTTCATCATGGGCGTCTACTTAAGCTTCTGCGAATTCACCACCGTTACCGACGGTGAATGGGTGGGGCTTAAGAACTATGGCAAAGCGTTGAAAGACAAGGAATTCCTGCACGCGCTCGGCTTCTCCACCGCGTTCACCATCGTGACCACCATCGTGATCAACGTGATCGCCTTCGCCATCGCCTACATGCTGACCAAGGCGATCAAGGGCTCCACGCTGTTCCGCTCGGTATTCTTCATGCCGAACCTTATCGGCGGCATCATCCTGGGCTACATCTGGCTGCTGCTCCTGAACGGCGTACTAGCCCACTGGGGCCGCGCCCTGACCTATAAGGCGTCCTACGGGTTCTGGGGCTTGGTCATCCTGGTGTGCTGGCAGCAGATCGGCTACATGATGATCATCTACATCGCCGGCCTGCAAGCCCTGCCCACCGATGTGCTGGAGGCCGCGGCCGTGGACGGCGCCAACGGACGGCAGACCATGTTCCGCATCATCATCCCGCTGATGATGCCGTCCATCACCGTGTGCTCCTTCCTGACCGTGACCAACGGTTTCAAGCTCTACGATCAGAACCTCGCATTGACCAACGGTGCGCCGAGCAACATGTCTG
>OIBP01000741.1_pt1 | contig 12017 bp, 11 predicted proteins | sample 1581061 | NCBI WGS metagenome assembly OIBP01 (sample SAMEA3882514, study PRJEB24775) | human gut metagenome | biome: human-associated habitat; feature: intestine environment; material: feces | place: Netherlands | collected 2009/2010 | reverse complement strand
AGGGCAGCTCAAGCAAACCGCGCCATTACCGCTCCGTTACCGTAGATGCTACTCCCAGCTCCACTGGCCGTTAACGAACACCGGCACCTCGCTGCCATCGGGCATGATGCCCGTGATATTAAGGTCGTCCGCGCCGATCATGAAGTCCACGTGGGTGGTCGAGGTGTTCACCCCGCACGCGCGCAACTCATCGGGCGTCATCTCGTAACCACCGGCGTAGCACTCAGGGAATCCCACGCCCAGCGCCAAGTGGCAGCTCGCGTTTTCGTCGTAGAGCGTATCGTAGAACAGCGTCTCGCTCTCGCGTATGGGCGTGTTCTTCGAAATGAGCGCAACCTCGCCCAGGCGTCGGGCGCCCTCGTCGGTGTCGAGGATGCTCTGCAGCACGTCGGCACCAATCCGCGCGCCGCAATCGACCACGCGGCCACCCTCAAAACGCAGCCAGAAGTCATCCACCTTGTTGCCTGCATGGATAAGCGGAAGCGCAGAGTACACAATGCCGTCGGCATGCTCGCGATGTGGAGAGGTGAAGACCTCCTCGGTGGGGATGTTGGGGAAGAACGGGTGCCCGTCCGGCGTCTCGCTGCGCCCGCCCGCCCAGATATGGCGGTCGGTAAGCCCAATGGTAAGATTCGTGCCATTCGCAGACTCATAGCGAAGCGCCGAGAAATGGTGTTCGTTCAAAAACCGCAGGTTCTTCTCGAACGTCGCGTCGTGCAGCTCCCACGCGCTCTCTGGGTCTTCCCCATCCGCGCGAGACACCGAGAGAATGGCGCACCATAGCTTGTAGATGGCCACCTCTTCCGGCACATCGGGAAACACGTGACGCGCCCACGACGCAACCGGAGCGCCCGCGATGCACCACGGATTAATATTGAAGTCCAGCCCCCGGCGGAAGCGCTGGCACTGCGTGTTGCGCGTACGGCTCGCAGCAGTCGGCTTCGCCGGATCGATGCCTTTAAGCGCCTCGGGGTCGGAGCCCTCTACGAACACGAAGCAAGCACCGGCCTCGGCGAGCGTCTCGTACTGGATCCGCTGCCACTCCGGCATCTGCTCGAAATACGAAAGCTCATTGTTCTCATAGGTGAGCCGCGTCACCGCGTCGTCGCTCCACACCACCGTGACGTGCCCGGCACCAGCCTCGTAAGCGCACCTCACCAGCGTGCGCGCGAACTCAGCCGTCTCGACCGGAGACATGATCACCAGTTCCTGCCCCGGCTTAACATGAACGCCCTTGCGAACGATAAGGCTTGCGTACCGCTCGATTTGCGGCGCCAAGGAACGCATGCCGGCCTTAGCGTCCTCAACCGTGAGCGCTGCTTTGATCATGATCGTTACTCCGTTTCTCTGGGCAAAGCAACAGCCAGACCAAAACGCACCACTTGGAGGGGAACGCTCGGCCTGGCTGCCATGAGATAAACAGTATCGAATTAGCGGCGGGAACGATGGTTCTTCTTAGGCCCGCGCTTCTTCTGAACGGGCTCCTCAGCCGGCTTGTCGTCCTCAGCCTTCTTGGAGTCCTTCTTATCCTTGGTGTCGGCATCCTCAAGAATCTCGAGCACCCTGCGGTCGGTCATGCCCGCCACCTGCGCCTTATAGAAGTTGCGGATGGGGCGAATCTTCACCATGTCGAAGATGAAGGCACCGATCACAAAGCCGTAGGCAAGAACGAGGCCTACGATCTGCAGCACTCCGGTCACGTTCTCGGGAAGCGAGCTAAGCACACCCATGAGCAGGAACCACACCAGGAAGATGGCAACCACGCCGATAGCCATGAGCACCCAGAAGATGCGGCGCTTGGAGCGGTACTCCGCATCGTTCTTCATGAGGATGTTGGCCGCGGAGTACATACGGTCTTCCTTGATGCGCAGCTCTTGCTTGCGCGCCTTTTTCTCCTCTTTGGAAAGGCCCTCGAGCGACTCTCCCTGCTCGGCCTCGCGGCGACGAGCCTTCGCGCGCGCGGGCTTCGCCGAGGCCGCCGACTTACGGGACGCGCCCGCGTACTCGCGGTTCTGCACACGCTTGTTGTTAGCGCTCCTGATACTCACTTATGCGTTTCCCTTCATGCTTTCGAATGCGGTACCCGTGATGATCTGATACGCCTCGCGATAGCGCGCAGACGTGCCGTCGATCACCTCGGCGGGCAGATGGGGCACCTCGCCCGTCATATCCCAATGGGCGCGCAGCCAATCGCGCACGTACTGCTTGTCGTAGCTCGGCTGAACCTTGCCCTCCTCATAGGAGTCTGCCGGCCAGAAACGGCTCGAATCGGGCGTGAGGCACTCGTCGATGAGCGTAACCTTGCCGTCGATGACACCGAACTCGAACTTCGTATCGGCGATGATGATGCCGCGCGTGGCAGCATACTCGGAGGCAGCGGTGTAGATCTTCAGCGACAGATCGCGAATCTGCTCGGCAATCTCGGCGCCCACGATCTCTACCGTGCGGTCGAACGAGATGTTCTCGTCATGGTCGCCGATAGCAGCCTTGGTGGACGGGGTGAAGATGGGCTCAGGGAGCTTGGATGCCTCGGTGAGGCCGGCGGGCAGCTTGATGCCGCACACGGTGCCGTCCTCGTCGTAGGTCTTCTTGCCCGAGCCGGTGAGGTAACCGCGCACGATGCACTCGACGGGGATGGTCTCCGCACGGCGCACCAGCATGGCTCGGCCAGCCAGGTAGTCGGGATACTCGGCAAACTCCTCCGGGAAATCCGCGGGATCGATCGACACCAGATGGTTTGGAACGATATCGGCGAATTTCTCAAACCAGAAGGCCGAGATGCGGTTGAGCACCTCGCCCTTGAAGGGAATCTCGTCCGGCAGGATGTAGTCGAAAGCCGAGATGCGGTCGGTTGCGACCATAAGCAGGTTGTCTCCAGCCTGGTAGATGTCGCGAACCTTGCCGCGGGAATCCGGACGGCGCTCCATGTTGGCCACGTGAGTCATCTCCTCAAAGACGATTGCGTTGCATTGCCTGCGCCACGATGCCCCAGCACATGGGCATGGCGCAGCCTAGTGTTCTATTGTAGAGGATGAAGGTTCAGCCGTGTGCTCACGGGGCAGATGAATCGTAAACGTCGTACCTTTTCCAAGTTCAGATTCGACCGAGATGTAGCCGTGGTGACGCTCGACGATCTGTTTGGTGACCGAAAGGCCAACGCCCAAGCCGCCCGTATCGCGATTGCGCCCCGCATCGGCGCGCCAGAAGCCCGAAGATGCGCGAAAGGTCTTCCTTGGCGATGCCGATGCCCGTATCGGACACGATGATCTGCACGTTGCGTCGAGAGGTTCGCACCGACACCACGACCCAGCCACCCTCGGGGGTATAGCGCATGGCGTTGCTCATGAGGTTGACCACCGCCTGCGTGACCATGTCGGGATCGGCCTCGATATCCGAGGGGCGGCCCTGTGTATCGTCCGAGAAGCGCAGGCGCAGGTCGCGGTCGCTGAAGAGCTGTTGCTGGCTGTCGACGATGCGCCTCACGAAGCTCACGGTATCGATTCGCTCAAGCTTGAGCGGCGCGGTGCGGTTCTCCATGCGCGAAAGGTCGAGCATCTGCTGAACGAGACGGGAGAGGCGGCGGGTCTCGGATGCGACCGTCTCCAGGTGCTCGTCGTCGGTGGGAAGCACTCCGTCTTGCATGGCCTCGGCCGTAGCTAGCATCGCCATAAGCGGCGTGCGCAGCTCGTGCGCAACATCCGAGGTAATGCGGCGCTCATGCTTGAGATCCTTCTCGAGCGAGGTCGCCATCTCGTCGAAGGTCTCGCCGAGGCGCGCCACCTCGTCCTCGCCGGTCAGCTTGGTGCGAGCCGACAGATCGCCGTCGCCGATGGCCCGGGCCGTCTTCATGATGCGGTTGATCGGTGACACCAGGTTGCGCGCGAAGAGGAAGCCGATGCAGGAAGCAAGCACGATGGCCACACCGCCGGCGATGAACATAGCCTGGTAGGAGTTATCGCGGAACTCCTGGTCGGGCTGGCGCATAAGGGCCTCAGAGCCGTAGACCCACAGGCGCACGGTGCCCACTTTCTCGCCATCGGGAAGCACGATGGAAGCCGTGGCCGCCTGCGAGCGGTCCTGAGGTGCGAAGGACGTGAACACGTCGCCCTGCTGCTCGTCGATGATGACGGAGGAGTCGAAAACGGTGCTCCCCTTCAAGTCGATCACCCGCACGCCCACACCGCTCGTGAGCTCGGTGGCCTGGGCGGCCGGGCGGGTGGTCTCGGGATTCCACAAATCGCCGGTCTCCTCGTAGATGGCCGCAATGCGGTTCGCCGTGGTCTCGCAGAGCGTCTGCATGTTGTCGGCCGTGTAGGTGCGGAAATGCTGCTCCCACACAAAGGAGACCACGCCGATGGCCACAAGAGCGGTCATGGCGGCGATGAGGGCGAAGGCCAAGGTCACGCGGGTCGTATAGGACAGGTTCGACCAACGCAGGTGCTTCTTTTCCTTCTTGCGTTCCGGAGAAGGCGAAGAGGCCGCCGGCGGGGCGACCTCTTCAGCGGTTTCCAGAATGCGCGGTTTTGCTTCCGTCTCGGTCATGGAACTCCTTCGAAGCAGACGGCGGACACCAAAGCCGAGCGGCTCCGGCGGCAAGTACGCGAAATGAACGGGCGATTACTGGCCGTTCTTGGTGGGATCCTCGAAGCGGTAGCCCACGCCGTGCACGGTGTGGAGCCACTTCGGGTTGCGCGGGTTGTCGCCGATCTTGGCGCGCAGGTTCTTCACATGGGAGTCGATGGTGCGCTCGTAGCCCTCGAAGTCGTAGCCGAGCACCTTCTCCACGAGCTCCATGCGGCTGTACACGCGACCGGGGTAGCGGGACAGCGTGGTGAGCAGCTTGAACTCGCTAGCGGTCAGGTCGATCTCCTCGCCGGAGACGAGCACCTTGTGGCCCGACACGTCGATGGTCAGCTCGCCGAACTCGAGCACCTCGCGCTGGGGCTCGGAATCGGCGTGCACGCGGCGCAGCAGCGCGCGGGAGCGGGCCACCAGCTCGCGGGGGCTGAAGGGCTTCACCAAGTAGTCGTCGGCGCCCAGCTCCAGGCCGATGATGCGATCTTCCACTTCGCCCTTCGCCGTCAGCATGATGATCGGCACATCGGAGGTGTCGCGGATGACGCGGCAGACGCGCTCGCCCGGCACACGGGGCAGCATGAGGTCGAGGATGACCAGATCGAAGTGGTGCTTCTGGAACTCTTCCAGGGCGTCCTGACCGTCGCCGACGGCGGTCACCCAGTAGTTCTCGCGCTCGAGGTAGGCGGTCACCGCATCGCGGATGGCCTTCTCATCTTCAACCAGAAGAATGCGTCGCGTTTCGTTGCTCATGGAATGTGCTCCTTGCATACTCGCTTGCAGTTTCTAGGATGCCCAAGCTTAAATCTGTGTTGATCTGCTATTTTATCTGCAGCTGGCACATATATCAGCCCGGTAGTCGTGTTTGCGTTTATTGTAGCGTTTGGCTCCATACGGTCGCCGAGGTGTATGCGAAATGACACAATAGCCCCATGCCACAGAGAAGATCCGCGCCCACGCGGCGCGTTGCTACAAAACAACCCACATCCCTCTCCCTGCCCGGGGGCCATGAGCTTCTGCTGACGCGCCGTCACTTTCTTTACGGCGTGGCCGGCGTGGCTGCATTGGCCGCCGTGGGCGGCGGGGCCGCTTGGGCTGCCGGTCGCTCCAACGATGACGATGCCCTGAAAACCTTGAAGGTGCCCGAAGGCGCCGTTACGGCCCAGAGCTCCCTGGAAAAGATGGAAAGCTACGAGGACGCCGTCACGCTTGCCGGCTCGGCGAAGCTGCCCTTCGGCACGCTCGTCTGGTGCAGCGACGACGCCGTCGCCGCCTGCTTGCTTCCCACGGAAACCGCCAAGCCCCTGGCCGAGGTGGGGCTGCTCGATCTGGTCTCCGCCGAGTGCACCACTATCCTCGAGCACGCCGTGGGCGAGGCCGAGGGCTTCGAGATTTACGACGTGCGCGCCAATGCCGCCGGCGTCGTCTGGACCGAGGCCGACATCTTGGACAACCTCTGGCGCGTGTACGCGGCATCGCTTTCCGGCACCACGCTGGGCGAGCCGCAGCTGCTCGACGAGGGCGACGTGAACTGGGAGATGCCCACCTTGGCCGTGGCCGGCGCTTTCGCCTTCTGGCAGCGTCTTCCGCAACTGGACGGCAACGCGCGCGTAGAGGACTCCCTCCTTAAGCGTGCTGCCTTCGGCACGGCCAACGTCCAGATGGTATATGCCTCCCAAGGGCGCATGGCCTGCGCGCCCACCTCCTGCGGCGACAGCCTCACCTTGGCCCCCCGTGCCCGCACGAGCGGCACCTACTACCAGCTCACGCACTTGGACGCCGCCACCGGCGAGGTCACCGACGCCTGCGTTTTGCCCTCATCCATGCGACCCATGGAGTGCAGCTGGGGTAAGACCGGCTTCAGCTTCGCCTTCGACGGCATCTACAACTACGGAGAGGGCATCGCGAATTTGGGCACCTACCTGCCTATGGAAGCTCCCGAGGCGGTCTCGCTCACGGCGGCCAACGCGGAAGAGACGGCTGCGGAGACGGATGAGGCGGACGATGCCGCACCGTACCTTCCCGTCGCCTGCGCCAATCCCGGCACCGAGGCCTACAGCGCGGTACCTTGGTTCCATTTCGCGGCGAACCCGCTTTCCGCACCATGCTGGTGCGGCGACTGGCTCATGGTGCGCGGCGGCAGCTTCGTGGTGGCCGTCGATTTGGCGGGACGGCGCTATGCGCAACTGCCCCTCGAGGAGGGGTCGGGCGACTACAACGATTTCCTCGCCTCGACGCACGTAGGCACGCGGGCCGTCACTTATTGCAACGTGGACTACACCCCCATCGGCGGCGAGCAGCAGAAGCACTGCCTCGTCCGCATTTGGGAACCGGCGGCGTAAGGGCGCTCTAGCTTGTCCGCGATCGGGACGGGAGGGCTCCCGTGAAGACCTCTGCGCGCCCTCCGAAGAACGCGGCCGTTAAGAAACAGCTTCCACTTCAGCAGCAACGATGCCGGGATAGTACCGGCCTATGTGCGTTCCTTCCGCTGTTTCTTTTGCCGCGTTCGCAGGAGGACAAAGCGCGCAGCGGGCTTCACGGGGGCCCTCCCGTCCCGATCGCTGCCGTTAAGCCTACAGCCCGAAGTACTCCTGTTTGGCGGCGAGGATGCGGATGAGGGACTCGTCGATGCGCTCTTCGGTCAGCTCTCCCGCCTGCACCGCGTTCAGCACCCCCTGGTAAGCTTCGTCGAAACGCTCAGGCATGAGCGGGACGTCGCAGCCGGCCTTGAGCGCCGCGACCGCCGCTTCCGCCGGGGTGTAGTAGTTGGTGATGGCACCCATGGAAAGCGAGTCGGTGACGATGATGCCCGTGTACCCGAGAGAATCGCGCAGCATGCCCTGAACGACGGCCGAGCTGAGCGGGGCCGGCGTGCTGTCGCCGACGATGTTCGGCAGACTCACGTGTCCCACCATGATCATGGGCGCCCCTGATTCGATGGCCGCGCGGAAGGGCACGAGATCCACCGTTTCCAGCTCCTCGTTCGTCGCTTCGATGGTGATGGCCCCCTCATGGGAATCGCCGGCCGCCGCACCAATGCCCGGGAAGTGCTTCGCGCAGCAGAGCATCTTCTTGTCGCGGAAGCCTTCCACCTCGGCCCGCACCATATCGGCCGCCACCGCGGCGTCGCTCGAGAACGAACGCAGGCCCATGGTGTCGCTGCGCAGCGGGTTCACCACGTCGGCCACAGGGGCGAAATCCAGGTTGAACCCGAGCGGCGCCAGGTAGTCGGCGATCTGCTCGGCGGCGCGCTTGGCCGCCTCGGTATCGCCGGCGCTGCCGAGAGCAGAAGCGTCGCTCACATCCTGCACGGGAAAAGCCTCGTTGTCGGCAATGCGCACCACCGTGCCGCCCTCTTCATCGACAGCAATGAAGGGTGCCACGTTTCCGGCGTCGGCGTAGAACTGCTTGACGTTCGCGAGCATGGTCGTCGTCTGCTCGGGGTCGAGCAAGTTCTGAGCGAAGTAGACGATGCCGCCCACGGGATGGGCCGCTACTCCATCGCGAGTCATGTCGCCGGCCTGAGTGACTTGCGACACGCCTTCCACCAGCGCTTCGGGGGTCACGATAAACAGCTGGGCCACCTTCTGCTCGAGCGTCATGGCGCCGATGCGCTCGTCCGCAGCAGCACGCGCGGCGGCTGCGGCGTCTTCGGGATTCTGACCGTCACCAGCGCCTTCGCCGCCCGAACCGTCCACCCCGGTCGGTCCGCCCGTCCCGTTCGATCCGTCGCCCGCGCAGCCGCTCAACGCCAGGCTTCCGCCGGCCAAAGCCGCCAGCCAGACAAAACGGCGGCGGGTGATGGAATCAACCAGAACAGTCACACTACTTCCCTTCGAACAACGCGATCCCCCTCGAACGACGCAGTCCCTTCGAGCCAATCGCGCACGCACTCGCAATTTCACTTACGCCCACCAGCATAGCGCCAGAAACGCCTTGCGGCAACGGGCCACCGCACGATGCCGAAGCACGTAACGGTCACTTCACTTTCTGTGAAGACGGAGGCACGCCGCTCGCAAATAGGGAATAATGCGAGATATCGCAAAACGGCGATCGAAGCAGGAGGAGGATTTGTGACCTATCTCATCACCTTTCTGGAGGGCATCATCACCTTCGTGTCGCCGTGCCTGCTTCCCATGATTCCCATCTACGTCACCTACTTCGCCGCCGGCGAGGAGGTGCGCACTTCGGTGGTACTGCGCAACGCCCTCGGCTTTGTGCTCGGCTTCACGTGCGTGTTCATCGCTATGGGAGCTTTGGCTTCGTCGGTGGGCGCGTTCTTCATCGAGTATCAAAGTGCCGTCAACGTGGTGTGCGGCCTGGTGGTCATCGCCTTCGGACTGTACTTTCTCGGCATCATCAAGATCAACCTCTTCCACGGCGCGAAGAACCCGCTGGCGGGACGGCAGCTGGGATTCTTCTCCTCGGTGCTGTTCGGCGTCATCTTCTCCATCGGATGGACGCCGTGCGTGGGGGCGTTCCTCGGCTCGGCGCTTATGCTGGCCTCGCAGCAGGCATCGGTGGCGCAGGGCGTTATCCTGCTTCTGTGCTACTCGGCCGGCCTCGGTATTCCGTTCGTGGCGGCTGCCGTGCTCATCGACAAGCTGAAGGGCGCTTTTGCCGTCATCAAGCAACATTACGATATCATTAACAAGGTATGCGGCTGGTTTCTGGTCGCCGTGGGCGTGCTCATGGCGACGGGGCTGCTCGGCGGCTTCTTGCGCCTGCTGAGCTAGCCGGTGGAACCGGGCCCGAAGGAGAAAGGTTCGAACATGAGCGAGAACGAGAAGACGCCGACCGACGCCGGAACTCCGGTTGAGACGGAGATCGCGGCCGACGAGCAGACTCCCGATGCTGGCGGACAAGCAACGACGAAGGGCGCTCCGGCAACGGCAAGCGCGACCCCCGCGGCAACTGAATCTTCGGCAGCCGAGCAGCGAGGCGAGGTCATCGGCGAGCGCTTGGCGGCTTTGGAAGCAGAGGAGAAAGCCAACGCTGCCACCCCCGAAGGAGAGAAGGCCGACCGCAAGAAGCACGTGGGCGTCATCGTAGCCGCGGTCGTCTTTGCCGTGCTGCTCATCGGCGCGGGCGTGGCCTACAGCGTCCTGGCGCCGACGGTCGATGACAAGCAGATAGAAGTTACCGGCACCGATGCCGTCCAAGAAACCGAGGTAGATGCCACCGCCGACGCCGACGTTTCCGACGATACCGGTGACGGCAACGGCGCCAACGCAGCCACCACCCCGGCTCCGGACTTCACCATGACCGACGCCGACGGAGCGACCCTCACTCTGGCCGACTTCAAAGGCAAGCCGGTGCTGCTGAACTTCTGGGCCAGCTGGTGCGGCCCCTGCGCCAGCGAGATGCCCGACATCCAGTCTGCCTGGGAAGAACACGGCAACGACGTCGAGTTCGTCATCGTGAACATGACCGACATGAACGGCGAGACCGAGCAGTCCGCCAAGGTCTTCCTCGCCGAGAACAACTACACGTTCCCGTGCTACTTCGACGCCAACAACTCGGCGGCCACGGCCTTCGGAGTGAGCTCTATCCCGCAGACCTACCTGATCAACGCCGAGGGCAACATCATCGGCGCCTACATGGGCGCCATGGATGCCTCAGTAATCGCCCAGGGCATCGACATGCTCGCCGGCGACACCGCTGCCCCCGCTGCGCAGTAGACGCCTCTTTCAGCATTTGTTCGTACAAAGAAGGCCCCTAGCACAATCAGCGCCAGGGGCCTTCCATATAGGTATGCCGATACCCGACTAGAACTCCAGCTCCTGCAGGCGGTCGAAGACCACGTCCTTGCGGGTGAGGAAGTCCCAGGGATCGAAGATCTCGTTCAGCTTCTCCTGGCTAAGCAGGGCCATGGCCTCGTCGTCAGCTTCCAAGCGCTCGCGGTAGGTGGGGCCGTCCACGGCGTTCTGGATGTCCTCCCACACCTTCATGGCGTTGCGCTGCACGATAACGTAGGCGTCCTCGCGGGAGACGCCCGCGTCCACGAGCGCCAGCAGCACCTTGCTGGAGAAGATGAGGCCCTTCGTGCGCCACAGGTTGTGCTCCATCTTGGCCGGGTAGGTCTGCAGGCCGTCGAGCATCCACTGCATCTTCCCGAACATGTAATCGAGCGCCGTGAAACTGTCGGCCAGCACCACGCGCTCGGCGCCGGAGTGCGAGATGTCGCGCTCGAACCACAGGGCCACATTGTCGAAGGCCACCTGGGCGTTCGCCTTCACCACGCGGGCGAGGCCACAAACGCGCTCGGCCGTGATGGGATTGCGCTTGTGGGGCATGGCCGAGGAGCCCTTCTGCCCCTTGGTGAACGGCTCTTCCGCCTCGATGACGTCGGACTGTTGCAGCAGGCGCACCTGCATGGCGATGGACTCCAGCGTGGAAGCCGTCACGGCCAGCGCGGCCATCACCTGGGCGTGGCGGTCGCGGGCCAGCACCTGGGTGGACAGCGGGTCGGGCGTGAGGCCCAGCTTCTCGCACACGTAGGTTTCCACAAAGGGATCGATGGAAGAGTAGGTGCCCACCGCGCCGGAAATAGCGCCGGTGGCGGCCACGGCGCGGGCCTCCTCCATGCGCGTGAGGGCGCGCTTCAAGGCCCAGGCCCAGCTGCCGAACTTCATGCCGAAGGTCATGGGCTCGGCGTGAATGCCGTGGGTGCGACCGACGCACAGGGTGTTCTGAAACTCGAAGGCGCGGCGCTTGCAGGTCTCGCCGAGACGCTTGATGTCGTCGATGATGATGTCGCAAGCCTGGGTGACCTGGTAGGACAGGGCCGTGTCGCCCAGGTCGGAGGAGGTCATGCCGTAGTGCACTTGTCTTCGCCCTCGGGGATGTCGGCGTCGATGTAGTTGGCCATGCAGGTGGTGAATGCGATGACGTCGTGGTTCGTCACTTTTTCGATCTCGTCGATCTCCTCCACCGTGAAGTCGGCATGGTCGCGGATCCACTGGGCCTCCTCGCGCGTGATGCCCGCCTGGCCGAGCTCGGCCTGGGCCTCGCAGGCCAGAACCTCGATCTCCTTCCAAATGGCGAATTTGTTCTCAAGTTCCCAGATGCGACCCATTTCCGGACGAGTGTAGCGACCGATCATGCGCGTTTCCTTTCCCTGGCAATGTGCGGTTCCTTATTGCGTAGATTACCAAAGTCGCCGATTTATTCGTTGCGAAACGTTCAAAGGTCAGGTAAGATACAACATTACGCGGAGGAGTGACCGAGAGGCCGAAGGTGCTCGCCTGCTAAGTGAGTATGCCCCACAAGGGCATCTAGGGTTCGAATCCCTACTCCTCCGCCACTTTGCCTTTTCTCGAACTCCCTACAGGGAGTTTTTTATTTCCCCCATGGCCAGCGACGGCGGGTGGTGGCGGCGAGGCGCTTTTTGCGGTAGTTGGGGTTGTGCTTGAGAAAGCGCCAGTTGGCGATGCGGGTGA
>OIBP01000739.1_pt1 | contig 12064 bp, 9 predicted proteins | sample 1581061 | NCBI WGS metagenome assembly OIBP01 (sample SAMEA3882514, study PRJEB24775) | human gut metagenome | biome: human-associated habitat; feature: intestine environment; material: feces | place: Netherlands | collected 2009/2010 | reverse complement strand
CGATAACGCCGGTGGTGTCCATCGCGGCGTAGTCGCGCATCATCTTGATGCGGACATCCGGGTCGATCATGGGATGCGGGCGGCCCTGGGTGTACACGTCGTCGCCAAGGTCGATCACGTCGTAGCCGCCATGGCGCAGCATGTAGCCGTCCTCCTTGATGATCTCGCCGAGGTCGAGCGCCTCGGTGATCATCATGGCAGCCTCGCCGGCGAGGGTGCCGCCGGAGTACAGGCCGATCACGGTCTTGTCGGCGCCGAGCGGCTCGTCAACGGTAAGGTTGAGCGGCTCGAGATAGTTCTTCTTGACCTCAGCACCGTTCGCGAGATCGACGGCGATGCGCGCGCACTCCTCAAGCGTGTGCGCGAGGTAGACCTTGCCCTGATGCGCCTCGGGCTTCTCGCCGATGAAGATGGCGACGACCGGCTTGGTGCACTTCTCCAGCAGGTCAACGACCTCATCACGCACGGCAGGCGCAGGCGGCTTGGAGATGACGCAGATGACGTCGGTGGGATCGTGGTGCTCGAGCGCCACGATGGCGTCCTTTACCGTCACCGCGCCGACCTTCTCGTTGAGGTCGCGGCCACCGGTGCCGATGGCGTGCACGCAACCGCCGCCCAGGCGGTCGATCATGCAGGTAACCTCCTGAATACCCGTGCCGGAAGCGCCCACGATACCGATGTTGCCCGGGTTGATGCGGATTTTATCGGCTCCGTTTTCGATCGCGGCGATCGCCAATCGATAGTCAAAATGAATATCTGCTACAAGCGGAATCGAGATCTGCTTTTTGATCTCGGACAGCGCCCTGGCTGCCTCCATGGTCGGGACGGCGCATCGGATAATGTCACATCCGGCTTCCGTGAGCGCCTGGATCTGCTTTACGGTTGCCTCCACATCTTCTGTTTTGGTATTCGTCATGGACTGGATCAGAATCGGATTTCCGCCTCCGATGACCCGGTCGCCGATTTTCACAACTCGTGTATTTGCTCTGCTCATTGTCTTTCCTCCATTTATTTTCTCCGTGATGGCATAAAAATCTTATTTTATTATAAGACAATTTTTTCTCTGGCACAACCGTCTTTTCTCTTGCAATTTTTTCCCAAATTTTCTATAATGCTAGGAGTGATTTTTTTTGATTCAACTGGAAAGGAAGACATACAAACGATGAAAAAGATGATCCTCGTAACCTCGCCGCCGGCGTGCGGAAAGACATACATTTCAAAACAGCTCGCCAAGGAGCTGAAACACGTTGTTTATCTCGACAAGGATACGGTCATTCCGCTGTCGAACCGCGTTTTCAAAGCGGGCGGACAGGAAATCAACCGCAGTTCTGATTTCTTCGAGGAGAATATCCGCGATTATGAATATGAAGTAACGGTCAATTTCGGACTGGAAGCACTCGAGTATGACGATATTGTGCTGATCAACGCACCATTCACACGCGAAGTGCATGATGAGAAGTTCCTGAAAAACTTCTCCAAAAAGCTCGCTGACCATGGGGCAAAGCTTGTTGTGATCTGGGTTGTCACAAAACCGGAGATCTGCCACCAGCGCATGATCGACCGCAACTCCGTGCGCGATACGTGGAAGCTGGAGCACTGGGATGAATATGTGAAAACGATCGACTACTCCATCCCGGAAGCACTGAAGAAAATGAGCAGCTGCCTCGATCTGATGCTGTTCTACAATTCTTCGGATGAAGAATATCAGAAATCCATGGAGATGGTTATCTCCCGTCTCGAAGACGAATAACGACTAAACGAAAAAAGAGAATTTTGCCGGACCTCATTTTTACAGTCTGCAAAATTCTCTTTTTATTTATAGAAACTATTTTCACATCCGATACAAAAGATAATCCGCCGCTGCCGCCCACAGCACCCAGGAAACGCAGAGAACTGCGAACACACTCTTATATCCGAGCACGGCAAAGTGGACGCGCCATTTTTCCTTCTGCGTGAATTTCTCCGGGTTTTTGCCTTTTACCATCAGCATTCCGGCGATCACGAACATGCCGAGGGCCGCGATCAGCAGCAGGCCGTCTTTCGCCGCCTCAAGGGCAACGCGGAACGTGAATCCCCCAAAGAGGAATCCTCCCAGCAGCAGCACAGCTGCCGCAGCGCCGCCGGAGAGCAGGCCGATTGTAAATGCTCTGCCGAGATCACGGCAGATGTTCTTTATCTTTTCCATGTTTTATAATTCCTTATTTTCTTCTAATGCATCACAGAAATGACATGCCACAAAGTGATTGTTGCCCACGTCTTTTAATTCCGGCATCTGCTGTCGGCAGATGTCTTTTGCGTACTTGCATCTTCCCTGGAATTTGCAGCCCGGCTTCGTGTTGATCGGGCTCGGCACCTCGCCTTCGAGGCGGATTTTTTTGCGGTCGCGCTCTGCCTCTACTTTCGGGTCCGGAATCGGAATCGCGGAGAGCAGTGCCTGTGTGTACGGGTGGCGCGGGTTGGCGTACAGCTCCTCGGATGTCGTCAGCTCGACGAGCGTTCCCAGATACAGAACCGCCACACGGTCGGAAATATGTTTGACCATCGACAGATCATGCGCAACGAAAAGATAGGTCAGACCCATCTTCTTCTGTAAGTCCACAAGCAGGTTGACGATCTGCGCCTGAATCGAAACGTCGAGTGCGGAGATCGGCTCATCGAGAACGATGAATTCCGGCTGCACGGCAAGCGCACGCGCGATACCGATTCGCTGGCGCTGTCCGCCGGAAAACTCGTGCACGAAACGGTTCGCATGCTCGCGGTTCAGTCCGACCAGCTCCAGATATTTGTAGATCATCTCCTGGCGCTCTTTCTTATTCTTTGCCAGATGGTGAATGTCGATGCCCTCGCCGATGATGTCGGCAACGGTCATACGTGGGTCGAGCGATCCATACGGATCCTGGAAGACCATCTGCACCTGTTTTTTGAAGGCAAACCGCTCTTTTCCGTTTAATGCATGGACATCGGTTCCCTTGTAGAGCACCTGTCCGTCGGTCTTGTCATACAGGCCGATGCAGGTACGGCCGCACGTCGTCTTTCCACATCCGGACTCGCCAACCATTCCAAGTGTCTCACCCTTGTAAATTTCGAAGGAGACATCATCCACGGCCTTTAAGGTCGCATGGTTTCCGACCTGAAAATATTTTTTCAGATGGGAAACGGAAAAAAGCACTTCTTTTTCGTTATTTTCCATTACAGTTCTCCTCCTTCCAGATTTGGCATTTCTACTTTTGGTGCCATCGGGTGATGGAGCCAGCAGGCAGCCTTATGCTCGCCGCCGAATTCCGTTGCCTCCGGCATCTCTTCCTTACAGATCGGCATACAGTAGCTGCACCGCGTGCAGAACGGACATCCGACCGGCGGGTTTAAAAGATCCGGCGGAGTTCCCGGAATTGTCGCGAGTTCCTGCTTGTTTTTCAGATCCAGACGCGGTACGGAACGGATCAGCGCCCAGGTATACGGGTGACGCGGACGATAGAAAATATCCTCACACGTTCCGCTTTCCACGATAATACCGGAATACATAACAGCAATCTTCTGTGCGATATTTGCCACAACACCGAGATCATGTGTGATCATGATGACGGACGTCTGATTTTTCTTTTGCAGATTTTTGATAATATCGAGAATCTGTCCCTGAATTGTCACATCGAGCGCGGTCGTCGGCTCGTCACAGATCAGAATTTTCGGATCACAGGCAAATGCAATCGCGATCATAACACGCTGACGCATACCGCCGGAAAATTCGTGCGGATACTGTCTGACACGTTTTTCCGGCTCCGGGATGCCGACCATGCGCAGCATCTCGACAGCCTCCTTTGCCGCTTCCTGTTTTGTCATGTTTTTGTGTCCCATCAGATTTTCCATAATCTGTTTTCCGACACGCATCGTCGGATTTAAGGAAGCCAGCGCATCCTGGAAAATGATTGCACACTCGCCGCCTTTGTAATGCTGCCACTGTTTTTTGTTGTATTTCAGAATATTCTCTCCATTGTAGAGAATTTCACTGTTCTCTTTAATCTCACCCTGCGGCGCCTTGATGAGGCCCATGATGGATTTCGCCGTTACAGATTTTCCGCAGCCGGATTCGCCCACAATTGCGAGCGCCTGACCTTTCTCGAGAGAAAACTGTACACCGCGGACTGCCTTTACTTCACCGGCATAGGTGTGATAAGAGACTCTTAAGTTTTTTACTTCCAGAATCGGATTGTTTTGTTCGTTCATATCGTTATCTCCCACTTATTACTGGCGAAGTCTCGGATCAAGGGCATCGCGAAGGCCGTCTCCCAGAAGGTTGAATGCCATAACGATGATACAGAGCACGAGACATGGGAACAGAAGCTGTGACGGATAGAAATCCATGTTCTGCTGTCCCATTGAAATCAGGACACCAAGGCTGATCGATGGTGCCTTGAGGCCGATGCCGAGGAAGCTAAGACCTGCCTCCGTAAAAATAAACATCGGGATTGCCGTCGCCGTATCCAGAATCAGGATACCCAGCATATTCGGTACATAGTGTTTTAAGATGATGCGGAGCGGTTTTGCACCGAGCACCTCCGCCGCGTAAACGTATTCCGTCTCACGGAGCTGTTTGATCATACCGCGCACCTGACGTGCCGTGTTACACCATGCGGTGACACTAAGCGCGACCAGAAGTGCAAACAGGTTATTTCCAAGAATCATCATGATCAGAATCGTAAGAAGCAGAGACGGAATCGAGTTGATAACCTCGATGATCCGCATCAGAACCTCATCGACCCAGCCGCCGAAATGTGCCATCAGCGCGCCATATACCGTTCCGATGATGAGTTTGATTGCCGTTGCAACGATCGCGATGATCAGTGATGCCCGCGCGCCGACCCAGACTCTTGAGAAGAGGTCACGTCCCAGGTTGTCGGTTCCAAACCAGTATTTTGACGATACGCCCTGGTTTTTCTCGGCGATATTCATGGATACATAATCATATCCTTTGATATGCGGTCCGATGATGACCATGACAAGCAGAATGCCGAGCACAACAAGAGATCCCATTGCGATCGGATTTTTGCGGAGCCGTCTCCAGGCGTCCTGCCAGTAGGAAATGGTCGGGCGGTCAATCCGGTTCGCATCTTCCTCGGTGTATCCTATTACTTTAAATTTTTCCGGTGTTAATGCTGCCATAATATCCTCCTTATCTGCTCTTTCCTGTCAGACTGATTCTCGGGTCAACGACCACGTACAGCAGGTCCGTGATAAAGAGAACACCGATGTAAAGTGCTGCGATAATAACCGTCTCTCCCATGATAATGGAAAGATCCTGGTTATTGACCGCCGTCACATAATACTGTCCGATTCCCGGGATGGAAAAGATGCTCTCGATGAAGAAGGAGCCTGTGATACACATGGCAACCGACATCGGAAGCTGTGTGATAACCGGGATAAACGAGTTCCGAAGGATATGGCGGCGGATAATCTGTCCGCGGCTTAAGCCCTTCGATTCAGCAGTCAGCACGTAATCCTGATTGATCACATCGAGCATCGAGGTTTTCAGCAGACGCGCATACGTTGCGATATAAGAAAAGCATCCTGTCAGGGTCGGAAGAATCGTGTATTCCCATCCTCCGAACCACAGATCCTTTCCCGCAGGCCAGCCGATCGTCGGCAGAACCTTCAGGTTGCCTGCGAAAATTTTCTGAAGCATCAGACCAAAGATCAGGTTCGGAATGGAAATCAAGAGGACCGACAGGGCGATCACCATATAGTCCCAGAAGCTTCCCCTCCTCATTGCCGCAAGAATTCCAAGCAGCAGACCGATCGTGATACCGACCAGCACCTGCTGGATACCAAGGCGGGCGGATACCGGAAGACGGTCATGAATCAGCTTCTGTACCGTCTGTCCCGCATAGACAACAGATTCTCCGAACTCTCCCTTGCAGATTCCCTTCATTGTGATCACATAGCGCTCCATCATCGGCTTGTCGAGGCCGTAGCGCTTATAGAGGTTTTCCTTTACGGTCGGCGAGAGCTTGCTCGCACGCTCCGTCAGCGGATCTCCCGGAACCGCTTCCAGAAGGAAAAACGTGGCCGTTGCAATCAGAAACAGTGTGATCAGCATTTCTGCAAAACGGCGCAGTAAATATTTTGGCATAAAAATCCTCTCCCTGTCCGGTCTTTTCCGACCGGAATTTTTATTATGATAGCGAAAGAAGAGCCTATTGTTTCATAAGCCCTTCTTCCCTCATTTCTTCTGTTTTGCTGCTTTTTTATTTCTGTACAGATGCTCTGTAAAGCTCCTGGCTTGCGCCGAAGGAGGATGTGTAGAAATCTTTTACCCAGTTCTGATAATAGTAATGTTTATCAGAGTAGTACAGCGGTGCAACACCACAATCCTGTGCAACCAGCAGATCTTCCAGCTTCTGGTAAATCTCAAGGCGTTTTGCGTTGTCGTTCTCTCCGGTCAGAGAGTCGATCAGGCTGTCGTACTCGCTGTTGCTATAGAGGCCGTAGGAATCATAAACGCCTGTCTTCATGGTGTTCAGGAAATCCAGCGGATCGTTGTAATCGCTGAACCATCCGCCTACAAAGATATCGTAGTTCTTGTTATCGCGCTCGTTTGCAAACATCTGGTAATCGCCAACGGTGTTCAGCTCTACCTTTACGCCCAGATTCTGAGAAATGGACTGCTGCAGGTACTCTCTCTCGAGCTGATTCTCGGTAGCAGAACCCTGGGACAGCAGTGTAATGGTGATGTCTTCCGGTTTGTCGGTGATACCAAGCTCATCAAGGCCTTTCTGGAACAGTGCTTTTAACTTGTCTGCATCTCCTGCATACTGCTCATATTCCTCTTTCATGGTCTCCGACGCCTGCTTGCGGTAGGAAGTTCCGTCGAGCGTGATCGCCGGGGAAACGAAGCCGTAAGCTGCGGTGTATCTTCCGTAAACAGCTGATACCATCTCCTCACGGTTGATGGAATAGGAAATTGCCTTGCGGATGTTTACGTTTTTCATCAGACCGGATTTTCCGCCCTCAGACTGCTCGTAGCACAGAACCATAGTTCCCGGGTACTCGGTGGTCATGGTCTGCATATTGCCTGCTTCTACTTCTTTGTCATATTTTGCAATGTAATCGCCTGCTGCATCGAAAACGTCCAGCTGTCCGTTATCGAACATGGTTGCTGCTGTTGCGTTCTCTGCTACACAGTACCAGTTTACCTGATTCAGTTTTACGTTGTCCTTATCCCAGTACTGGTCATTTTTCACCCATGTCATGGAGTTATCTTCTACCAGGTTGGTCATGGCAAACGGTCCGTTGTAGACACATTTTGTCCAGTCTTTTCCCCACTGGTCTCCGGCTGCCTCTGCGACATCCTGACGAGTCGGGTAAAGCGGAGTTGCTACCAGCTTGGACTGGAAGGTCGGATCCGCTACCTTTAAGGTAACCTCGAAGGTGTAATCGTCCACTGCCTTGATTCCGATCTCATCGGCAGAGCCCTGTCCGTTATAATACTCCTCTGCTCCTACTACGTTGAACAGGTAGAAAGAATAGGAATAGCCGTATTCCGGATTTAACAGACGTTTCCATCCGTACTCATAATCTGCTGCGGTAACCGGCTGTCCGTCGGACCATTTTGCATCCTTTCTCAGATGGAAGGTATAAACCAGTCCGTCGTCGGATACGTCCATGGATTCTGCACCGGCGTACTCGAAACGGTCTCCGTTCTCATCTGCTACGTCACGCATCAGTCCTTCGTAGCACTCTCCCATCATCCAGCGCCATCCCATATCCTGTACATCGAAGTTGTTTCCAAAGGATACCGCGCGAAGATTGATCTGTCCGTCCACTTCACCTGCAGTCTCCGGTGCTGCTGAATCCGCTGCTCCAGTACTGGTTGATGCCGCTGTAGCATTGTCAGCAGTTGCTACCTGTGCCTCTCCGCTGCTTCCGCATCCGGCCAGAAGACCGGCTGCCATGCATCCTGCCAAAAGCAGAGAAACGACTTTGTTTCTTTTTCTCATTGATGTTCCTCCTTTTTTCCGCAGACCTTCCCCGGCAGATCCGGCTGTGTCTGCACACGGGCCATTGTATTTCATATAATTATCCTGAATTTTTTCTCTTGTTCGGACAATAATACAAAATATTACCTTGTTTTTTCACTTTTTTCATGTGATTTTAGCCCAACTTTTATCAGAATATCGGGAAATATCTGTTTTGTCAATCCTTTTCCCGTAAATTTTATGTTTTCTGTTTTTTGTGTCACGGTTACGCAAAAAAGAAAGAGACCTCCGTTACACACAGCAGTCTCTTTTCCTTTTTCCCTTGCTTTTCTCTTTTATTCCGCTTTTGCATCCATCTGCCGCAGGCTGTGGATCAACTCCTCACAGATCTCCAGCTCGCTCTTTCCGTCCGTCTCGATGATAATGTCGGCTGCGGCCTCATATTTCTCACGGCGCTTGCTCATCAGATCCGCAATAAACGGAACGGTTTTGTTGTTCTCAATCAGCGGTCTGTCGTGGCTGTCTTTGACACGGTCTAAAATCGTCTCCGGCTTTGCAGTCAGAAGAACAACGCGGCCGTTCTTTTTCATCTCTACAACGTTGCACTCACGCATCGGAGTTCCGCCGCCGCACGAAATGACAACGTTTGTTCTCGACTGCATTTCGATCAGAAGATTCGTCTCGCAGTCACGGAAATACTGTTCGCCGTAAGTCTCGAAAATATCGGAGATGCTCATACCGGCACGCTCTGCGATGATCTGATCCATCTCGATGATATCCATGGCAAACACGGTTTTGAGATAATCGGAAATGGTACTCTTTCCGGCTCCCATGAAGCCAATCAATACAATATTATAATTGAACAGCTTTCTTGCCTGAATCTTTTTACTGTTTCTTGTGATGCTCTCGAAAACATCCGCCACTTCGTTTTTATGGCGTTTTTCCTGCATCCGGCGTTCCAGCCATTCCTTCTGTTTTGCTTCCTGCTCCGGCTGGAGAATCGGCACGTTATTTGCTTCTTTATATACCATAATGTCCTCGACAATACGGTTTCTCATCAGCAGTGCATCCAGAATAATCTCATCGCACTGTCCAAGGCTCTCTCGTAATACTTCCAACTGATTCATGATATTTATCCTTTCCAGACTTGTGTGTACTTGTTAGCACAGCCCTCTTCCGGTATTTTTGTCGTATTTTTTGACATTTTCTGTTATTATAGCAGTTGTCCTCCGGAATCACAACAAAAATTTGCACAAAAGTGCGAAAAGCCCATGGAATCTTTTCAGAAATCCATGGGTTTTGGTATATTTTTATTTAAGATCGTCTTTCGAATCCGCATGATACCTGTTCTCCCGGGCATCTTCTGTGGATAACTTTTCATCAGAGTTCAGAAAACTCAGCTCTGCCCCCCCCCGATTTCAGATTCTTTTTCAGCTTTTCAATCTGAATCGAAGTCTGTTTTTCTTCGGATATGGTGTTCAGCTCCTCGCAGATGGCATCTTTGATATCGAGCAGACACTCGAGCATCAGCGGGCTGAAGGTACCGCACTCGCCGTTCAGGATCATCTCGATGGCTTTCTCGTGCGTGTATGCCGGTTTGTAGACACGCTCGCTTGTCAGCGCATCGTAAACATCGGCAATCGATACAACCTGGGCTGCAATCGGGATCTCCTCACCTTTTAAGCCGTCCGGGTAACCCTTTCCGTCGTACCGCTCATGATGCCAGCGACAGATCTGGTACGCAATCTGTACCAGCTTCTCGTCCTGATACAGTTCCAGGCTCTTCAGCATGGACGCTCCGATCAGGGTATGTTTCTTCATCTCCTCGAACTCTTCTTTCGTCAGCCTTCCCGGCTTATTTAAAATGTTCTCGTCAATGCCCATCTTTCCGATATCGTGCAGCGCGGATGCCGTTGTGATCATCAGCTGATCGGACCAGCTTAAGTGGTAGCGGTCTGTCTTCTGTACCAGACGCTCGAGGAGCATACTGGTCAGAACGTTGATGTGGTGGACATGAAGTCCGCTCTCGCCATTCCGGAATTCCATGATATGGCTCAGGATACTGATCATCATCTGATTGTTTTTCTCTTTTTCGTAAATCTGCTCGGTGACGAGCGTCACGAGACGGCGCTGTTTTGCATATAATTTGATCGTATTGAAGACACGCTGGTAAACAACTTTTGCATCAAACGGACGACTGATATAATCGGATACGCCCTGCTCATACGCACGGCGCACAAATGCGGTGGAATCCTCGCTCGATATCATGATGACCGGAACCTCTTCGATCCAGTGGTTGCGGTTCATGTAGTCAAGCACTCCGAAACCGTCCATGCCCGGCATGACGATATCCAGAAGGATCAGCGCAAGGCCTGTTCCGTATTCTTCCAGCAGACGCAGGCACTCTTCGCCGGTGGAAGCCTCGATGATATCGTATTCATCCTGCAGAATCTCCGAGAGGATGATACGGTTCATCTCGGAATCATCCACGATCAGGATGCGCTGTTTTTCTCTGCGGTTTTCCTGACGGACAACATCGTCCTGACAACCCAGGATCTGGTCTTTCTCGGTGACAACCATGTTTTTCCGTTGTTTCGCAAGATACATCAGCTGGTCGGCACGCATCGCAGCTTCGCCGATCGTCTCATCTCTTGTCAGAACACCTCCTACGCTGACGGAAAGACGCATCTTCGAGTAGCCCGGCACCTGTGCCTCATGGATCTGTGACTGAATCTGTTTTAATTTCTGTACAAAGTTTTCCTCATCCATCTCCGGCAGAACCAGCAGAAATTCGTCTCCTCCTAAGCGGATCAGACGGTCGGTACGTCGGGTGCAGCGGTTGACGGTCTTTACAATGGTGTCAAGCGCCATATCTCCGGCATTGTGGCCGTATGTATCGTTGTATAATTTGAAATCATCGAGATCGATCATGGCTACGCCGCAGCAAAAGCTGGCGTCCCGGATCTGGTCTTCGAAGTAGCGGCGGTTGAATACTCCGGTCAGCGCGTCACGATACAGCTCTTCGCTGTAGCTGTTCAGCTTGCTTACCAGATTCTGGCGTCCTTCGGAGTCCATCAGTGTTTCATCGTCGAGACGGTTGATCATCTCGATCACGCATGGTTCTCCTTCGATCTCCACGTATCTTGCAATGACCTGATACACATTCGACGCAATGCATTCCAGTTTTGATTTCTGCGATTTCTCCCGCAGGGCTTTTTCGGAAATACAGTTAAGGCACGGCATCGCTTTGTTCCATACTGTGTAGCATTCACACAGCTTGCCATTCTCTTCATCGATAATAAAATCTCCGATCTCATCCGGACGGAGAACCCGCACATACATGAAAACATTCTTCAGATGTTCCACCAGACGGTCTGCCTGTTCCTGTGTCATCTGAACATCCTTAGAAGGCTCTTTCTTATTTATTTTTTCACATTCCGGCAATTCGGTCTGATTCATCTGTTTCCCTCTCTTCTCCCCGGTACACACAAAACTTCATTACCCCTTTGTGTGCTTCCGCGTTTTGCTACATTTTCCCATTTTAATTACAGTTATACATAATAGTGTAACGATTGTTTCCCGTTTCGTCAAGAAAAAAGTGTACAAAAACCGTCCTGTAATGGAAATTTATTCAAAAAAAACCGACCGGTTTTACGCGGTCGGTTTTTTCTTCTTACTTAACTATTTTCGTTTAAATACCGGGATCGAATCGATCGGTGCATCGGCGTGGATCGTCTGGCCGCCTTCATAGACTTTTCCGTCCCTTGTACGTTCTCGGATGCCTCGTCGTACAGTTTTTTTGATGTAATCATGCATCTCGATCCGGATATCATAGTATTTCTTCATGATCTTATAGTTCTCTTCGCCGTAGCTCCAGAGCTCGTTCGGCTGGCCAGTGTGCAGGCAGCCGCCGAAATCACGGTCGTCGAGCATCGGAATGTTGTATGGGCCGCGGTCGCCATGCATACGGAGGACAGCGGAATATACTGCAAACTCATACCAGCGGATCAGAAGCTGCTGGAAGTCCGGATCGTTGACATCGTCTGTCATGAAACCGCCGATATCGGTTGTCCACCACGGAATGCCGGCAAGAC
>OIBP01000723.1_pt1 | contig 12353 bp, 10 predicted proteins | sample 1581061 | NCBI WGS metagenome assembly OIBP01 (sample SAMEA3882514, study PRJEB24775) | human gut metagenome | biome: human-associated habitat; feature: intestine environment; material: feces | place: Netherlands | collected 2009/2010 | reverse complement strand
AGAGAACGAAGATGGAAATATGATCCAGTTCCGCCAGTTCGATTCTGCTTATGAAGAAGCAGAATATGTAGTCGGGGACATCAGACGTCATGTCAATAAAGAACTCTGCAGTTACAAAGATAATGCAGTACTTTATCGTACCAATGCACAGTCCCGTATGTTCGAGGAACGTTTCGTCCGTGACAGTATTCCATATAAAGTCATCGGCGGCGTGAACTTCTATGCGAGACGTGAGATCAAAGATCTTCTTGCGTATCTTAAGACGATTGATAACGGAAGAGACGATTTGGCTGTCAGACGAATTGTAAATGTTCCAAAACGCGGTATCGGACTGACCAGTATTAACCGTGTGCAGGAATATGCATCATCCAGAGAATGCAGTTTCTATGACGCACTCCGGGCTGTAGATCTGATCCCGAACATCGGAAGAGGACAGGCAAAACTGGAATCATTTGTTGCGATGATTGAGCATTTCAAAAATGATGTACAGGATATGAGTGTATCCGAACTGATGGAAGAAGTCATCAAAGAAACTGGCTATATCGATGCGCTGATCCATGAATGTGAAAGTGAAGAAGCAACATCAAGAATCGAAAACATAGACGAGCTCCGTAACAAGATTGCAGCTTACGAAGAAAACTGTGAGACACAGAATGAGGCATCGACACTCAGCGGTTTCCTTGAAGATGTAGCGTTGGTGGCAGATATCGACAGTCTGGACGAAAGTACGGATTATGTAGTACTGATGACACTGCACAGTGCGAAAGGTCTGGAATTCCCACATGTATATCTGGCAGGAATGGAAGATGGTCTGTTCCCAAGCTACATGACGATCACAGCCGACGATCCGGCAGAACTGGAAGAAGAAAGACGTCTCTGCTATGTGGGAATCACAAGAGCTGAGAAAGATCTGACTCTGACCTGCGCAAGAAAACGTATGGTGCATGGCGAGACGCAGTATAAGAAAATGTCCCGTTTCTTAAAAGAGATTCCGTTAGAACTTCTGGAAACAGGACCGTCCACAAAGAAAGAGAAGAAAGAAGAAAGCGAACCGGTAAGAGTGAAGACTTCTTTCATGCAGGCAAAAGAAGCTTTCAAGACCAAAGCATTTACCGCACCGAAGCCGGTACAGCAGTTCGGTACACCGAAGGGCGGAAAGCTTCCTTACGGAGTCGGGGACCGTGTGAAACATATCAAATTCGGAGAAGGAACCGTGACTGCGATCACGGAAGGCGGAAGAGATTATGAAGTCACCGTTGATTTTGACGGACCGGGAACGAAAAAGATGTTTGCAGCATTTGCCAGACTTCAGAAAGTGTAGAAATCAGATAAAATATTACATACAATTAGAAAAATGTGTATAGATTTCAGAATAAAAATCTAAAAAAAATAAGTAGTAATACATCATGTAAAGTGATATAATAAACGCAGAATTGATTTGCCAAAAGAGCAGAGGAAAGGACGTGGAAGCATGAGTAAAGTAGAAGATATTATTGCAGCATCCAAGCTTAGCGAACTGATGAATAAAAAAGAAGAGGACAAACACGGCAAGACCGTACTCTGGATCCTGGCATTAGTTGGAGCTGTAGCTGCAGTTGCAGGAATCGCTTATGCAGTATATTGTTTCTTCACCCCGGATTATCTGGAAGATTTCGAAGACGATTTCGATGATGATGATTTCGACGATGACTTTTTCGATGATGACGATCAGGTATAAGAACCGGGCGAATGAATAAGTGAAGAAAGAAGCAGGTTAGAAACCGATCTGATATAAGAAAGGCGACTGGCCTGCTTTTCTCTTGCGGTCTCGAGTGCAATCCAATACAATCCGAAGATATAAATCTATGAACATATAAAATAAAAGGCAAGGTTATATAGATATATGAATAAGTAACGGGAGGGAAAGAATGGAAGAACAGTGTTATGCACTGCTGATCGATGCGGATAATGTATCAGCAAAATACATCAAACCAATATTGACAGAGTTGTCAAAATACGGGATTATTACATACAAAAGAATATATGGAGACTGGACCAGCACGCAGCATTCGAGCTGGAAGGATGAACTTTTAACGAATTCAATCACGCCGATCCAGCAGTTTAGCTATACACAGGGGAAGAACTCAACTGATTCGGCTATGATCATTGACGCAATGGATATTTTGTATACCAATGATGTTGACGGTTTCTGTATCGTATCCAGTGACAGCGATTTTACAAGGCTGGTAAGCAGATTAAGAGAAAGTGGAAAGATGGTCATCGGTATGGGAGAGAATAAGACGCCGGAGCCATTTCGAAAAGCGTGTGATAAATTTACAATCTTAGAAAATCTGATGAGTGAACAGAATCCTGGAACCACAAAGAATGAGACATCACATGACAAACGTAGCAAGGAGAAGATTGAAGATGCGATCATCAAGATGATCATTGAAAACCAGGATATTAATAAGCCGACTGGACTGGGCGAAGTCGGAAGCCGATTGGTAAGTCTGTATCCGGATTTTGATGTACGTAGTTACGGATATAATATGTTGTCCAAATTCCTGGAAGAATTTACAAGGATACAGATGGTAAAGCATGGCAACATTGTGTCTGTTACTTTAAGAGAAGATCAGGATCTGAAGGAAAATATCGACAGCTATGTTGTGCAGATCGTAAAAAAAGCCGGAAAAGCAGGAGTAGAACTCAGTACACTTGGTAATAAAATGTATGAGAAATACAAAGATTTTAAAATTCGCGATTATGGATATTCCCAGTTTAACCAGTATGTGAAGAGTCTGAAACATGTACGGGTAGAGCAGGAAGGAACGATACTGAAGGCCGTGTATAAAGGATAATATGGAAGCTTTTATAGAATACCGGAACAGTAGATGATTTGAAATAAGAGAATAGAAAAAGAGTTACAGCAGAAAGGATATATATGAAAAAAGGACAGGTATACGAAGGAATTATAGAATCCGTGGAATTTCCAAATAAAGGGCGCATATACGTGCCGGAAGAAGACAGATGGGTAGTCGTAAAGAACGGCGTGCCGGGACAGAAAGTAAGATTTTCTGTGAATAAGATCAGAAAAGGAAAGGCAGAGGGACGCCTTTTAGAAGTGGTGGAACCGTCAGCAAGCGAGATTCCGTCAGCCTGTCCACATTTCGGTCAGTGCGGAGGGTGTACGTACCAGAATCTTCCATATGAGGAGCAGCTTGCGATGAAAAATGAGCAGGTGAAAAAGATGATGGATGAAGCAGTAAATGGTGAATATATCTGGGAAGGCATCAAACCAAGTCCGGTCAGATCCGAATACCGTAACAAGATGGAATTCTCATTCGGAGATGAATATAAAGACGGACCGCTGGCACTTGGTATGCACAAAAGAGGAAGTTTTCATGATATTGTTAATGTAACGGATTGTCAGATCGTAGATGAAGATTACAGGAAAATTCTTGCATATACACTGGAATGTGCCAGAGAATCAGGCCTTCCATATTATCATCGCATGCGTCATGTAGGATATTTCCGTCATCTGTTAGTAAGAAAAGCAGTGAAGACAGGTGAAATTCTGGTAGATCTGGTCACAGCATCCGACACAGCAGAACTGGGGATTGATCCGACAGAAGCAGTTTCTAAAATCCAGGCATTTAAGACAGTATGGCTGGAGAAAATGACATCACTTAAATTTGATGGAACATTGGTTGGAATCCTGCATACAAAGAATGACAGCCTTGCAGATGTCGTAAAAGACGAGGGAACAGAAGTGCTGTTCGGACAGGATTATTTTTACGAGGAATTACTTGGATTAAAATTCAAGATCACACCATTTTCTTTCTTCCAGACCAATTCGCTGGGAGCAGAAGTCTTGTATGAGACAGCTAGAGAATACATCGGAGATACGAATGAAAAAGTTGTCTTCGATCTGTACAGCGGAACGGGAACGATCGCACAGATCCTTGCGCCGGTTGCGAAGAAAGTGGTTGGTGTGGAGATTGTAGAAGAAGCGGTAGAGGCAGCAAAAGAAAATGCGAAGTTAAATAATCTGGACAATTGTACATTCTGGGCCGGGGATGTATTGAAAGTCATTGATGAACTGGGGGAAGTTCCGGATCTGATCATGCTCGATCCGCCGAGAGACGGTGTGAATCCGAAGGCACTTATGAAGATCCTGAATTTCGGAGTGGAACGTCTGGTATATATTGCATGTAAACCGACCAGCCTGGCACGTGATCTGGAGATGATACAGGGACGTGGATATAAAGTGGAGAAGATCAGCGGGATAGATTTATTCCCGGGAACTTATCATGTGGAGACGGTTGTTTTGCTTTCCAAGGGTGAGGTCGACTCGAAAAAGATTCGGGTTGAGTTCTCTTTAGAAGATATGGATATGTCCGAATTTCAAGATGGGGCAACCTACACGCAGATCAAGGACTATGTACTGGAACATAGCGGATTAAAGGTATCAAACCTGTATATCTCACAGATTAAGCGGAAATGTGGGATTGAGGTTGGTAAGAACTACAATCTGCCGAAGTCCGAAGATTCCAGACAGCCTCTGTGTCCACCGGAAAAAGAGAAAGCAATCCGAGAAGCATTCAAATATTTTGGGATGATCTAACATCCTGCAAAATGGAGGTTTCTTATGGATAGATTGATTTCTTGTGAGTTTAACATGGATACCGCTTGTGTGGAATTGAAATTTTTTGATGGCAGCAAGATTGCCATTGATACGTTTGCGGTGGAAAACGAGGTTGCCGACAATATGTATCAGCGGTCAGAACTGGATTATCTGATCTACAATGACCCGATTGGATATGCAGACCTTGTTTTGAACGGAAACCCCGAAATTTATCTAAAAACTGTAACTGAATGTAAACCCTTAGATTAAAACTCAGCCCTCTGCCTTTTCCTTGGCAGAGGGCCGTTTTTTGCTTAACAGTTATTGAGCATCCCTTAATTGCTCTACAACGCTGCATTTCGCTGCGTTGTCATACATCATGCAAGGAATCAGCCACCCCAGCAGAAGAAATACCGGAATTGTCAGCAGGACAGGCAGAATGGTGAATCGATACTCAAAGAACCAGAACATACTGCCCAGCATTTTTCCTGCAAGAGGTCCCACCGCCAGCGACAGAATAAAGGCCGCCGCTACGGAGGACATTGCGTAAAATAATCCCTCGTAGATCAGCATGGTTTTGAGCTGCCGGTTCGTCATTCCTACAGCCTGAAGCACAGCAAATTCACGGCGGCGGGAAAGAATACCGGTCATCATGGCGTTGAAGAAATTTAAGAGTCCCACCAGCCCAATGATAGCACAGAGGATACCACCTATCAGAAGGAACATCTGCCGGAACTGAGCAAATTCAGAGCGAGCCGTGGCCTTGCTTTCATACATCAAGGGCGAAAACTCACCGGCAGTGAGCTTCGATAGATATTGCTCTGCTTCGGCCTCGTCAGCTTCGTCCGCTGTGTCGAACAGGTAGAGCATCGGAACGACTGCACCACCGCTGTCCCTCTGTGCGGTGTCCACAGGCAAAACTGCGTTATATCCAATACCACCATAACGATAACCCATGGAGTTCGGAAGTTCTACCAAGGCGCAGACCGTGTACTCTACATCTCTGGCCCCATACAATTTTGCCTGAATGTACTCCTCCGGTGTGTCTTCGTTGCACAGTTCCCCGGTGCGGCTGTCGATATATTTCACATCATCCGCATAGGTAGCCGTGATCGTGTCTCCCACCTTGGGGTAGTATTCAGGATTGGGCAGATTGCCGTAATCATCCAAAGAAACCGCAATGGCAATGGCGTTATTGTCCGGCTCCAGCATAGGAGAAATATCTCCGTCGAACACTTGCAGCTTGTCAAACAGACTGTTATCCAGAGCCTCGATTCTGGTATCTCCCATCACCATATTGCCCCGGTGCTCCAGACGGCTCATATGGCTGTCCAACTGCTCGGCGCTTTCGTACCTTGCATAGTCCTGCCGCAGAGCATCCTCCGTCATCCACAGGTATGCGGTTTTTCGCACAGCATATCCCGTGCCGGAAAGACTGGCCTTTGTGTTTGCTGCGATCTCCTCGATCTGTTCTGGCGTGATGAATTCATCTGCCGGGTTGAAACGGAAATAGTCGGGAGTGCTGACGATAAAATCGGCGCAGGTCATGGAGGATACATACTTCTCCATGCTGAAGCCGCCCACAAAGGCACACAGCGCATTGAACAGTGTCACCGACAGTGCCAGAGACACCACCACCAGCACCGTCTTTTTCTTGTTTCGTCCCAGATTGGCAAAGGCCATCTGATGGAGCTTCGCTCCCCGGGTACTGCGCCGTTTTTTCTTCGTCTGCATCGCATCCGTATATTTGGTAGCCTCCACCGGAGAGACCTTGGCTGCCATTTTTCCGGGCTTGGAACAGGACAAAAGCACCGTCAACAGGGCAAACAGCATGGAACCAAGGAAGATCACAGGCGAAGTGCTGATGGTGGTGATGCCTGCATCCAACTGGGTGGAGCGCAAGACAACAGGTACCAGAACAGCGCCGATGCCGTAGCCCAGCAGCAGCCCCGCCGGAATGCCGATCAGACAAAGCAGAAGTGCCTGCTGGCGAATGATGCGTTTGAGCTGCCGGGGCGTTGTGCCAATGGTTTTCAGAAGTCCGTAAAACCGGATATCCCCTGCAACAGAGATCTGAAAAATGTTATAGATGATAAGATACCCCGTGAAAATCACCAGCAGCAAAAAAGCTGCTATGGCGATCACAAGTTCCGGATCAAGCTTCGACTCCAGCTGGGATGAGGTATATCCCCAGTTGACGCCGATCCGGACGCTGTTGGGATCGGTATAGCTGTCCCATGTGTAGCCAAGATCGGTATCCACCTGCTCCATCTGCCCTTGAATGTTTGTGCCGGAGGCCAGCATGACATTCAAATCGGTGCGGAAAGGCTGTAAACCTGTTTTCACTGCCTGCGCTTCGATGTCATCTGCGTAATCACGGCTGATGTTGATGTAATGAACAGGCATTAGTTCATCATAGTCCCAATAGCCCACCAGCGTAAAGGTATCTGTTACAGTAAAGGCGGTTTGATCCTTGTCCGTAATGGAATAGGAAACCGTGACCTCGGCGCCCAGCTCCGGCGTTACGCCAAGCAGCTGCAACGCTGCCGTATCCATGGCTACCTCTTTGCCGCTTTCGGGCATCCGTCCGGTAGTAGGGGTTGCATAGCTCCATTTAGTGCAGTTGGCATCCATGTAGCTGATCTCTGCCGGTATTTTGGCAAAGACCCCCTCCGCAGTGATACCGATTACCTTCCGTATCCCCGCAGCCTTCACCTTTGGGTGGGCAGCGATGCGTTCCGCCTGCTCGGGGGAAACATCCTTAAAGGTGCCGTGTGCATAGCCGCCTACCTGCCGAAACTGGTAGGTTTCATAACTGGCGTTCAACGACAAGACAATGGTGAACATGGACGTAAATAGCAGCGTTGTCAGCGCAATGGCAAAAATAGCGATCAGATTGCGGCGACGGTTCGCATAAAGAGATTTTAAGCTGAGCTTTCGAATACATTTTCTGTTTTTGACATTCATCGTAGCCACCTCCCGTTAGTTCTGGGAGACGATCCGACCATCTTCGATACGGATAATGCGGTCTGCCATCTGCGCAATTTCTTCGTTGTGAGTGATCATTACGATTGTCTGGGCGAACTTTTGACTGGTGACTTTCAAAAGGCTCAATACATCCTGGCTGGTTTTGGAATCCAGATTGCCGGTGGGTTCATCTGCCAGAATGATAGCGGGTGCTGCCGCCAGCGCACGGGCAATGGCTACTCGCTGCTGTTGACCGCCTGAGAGCTGATTGGGCAGCGCATCCAGACGATCATCCAGCCCAAGTGTCTGTACAATCTGCTGTACGAAATCCTTATTGACCTTGCCACCGTCCAGCTCAATGGGTAGAACAATATTTTCATACACATTCAGCACCGGAACAAGATTATATGCTTGGAACACAAAGCCGATTTTCCTGCGGCGGAAGATGGTCAGCGCTTCCTCCTTCAGGGAGAAAATATCCTGTCCGTCCACCATGACCGTGCCGCTTGTAGGGCGATCCAGCCCGCCCAGCATGTGCAGCAGCGTGGATTTGCCGGAGCCGGATGTGCCGACAATTGCAACAAATTCGCCCTTCTTTACACTTAAATCAACTCCATCCAACGCATGAACTGCGTTATTGCCGGAGCCATAAATCTTTTTCAGGTTTTTTGCCTGTAAAACTTCCATAAATGAGTACCTCCATGAAAAAATCTGTATGTATGAAAGGAAATGATCCTTTGATACATACAGATTATCGCATAGGAATCTTTCCACATTCTTTCCGGCGGAAAATGAAATCTAACAGTTTTGATAGAATTGTTGTTATTTCGGCAGAAATATGGAAAACGTACTTCCTTTTCCCGGAACGGAAGCAACCTTGATATAACCGCCCTCGCCGGATATGATCTGTCGGGCAAGGTATAAGCCGATGCCCACACCTTCTTGTTTCTGCACACTATTTGAGCGGTAAAAGCGAGCAAATATCTTCGCTTGCTCACTTTCCGGGATGCCTGAACCGGTATCCGATATATCGATCCTTGCAAACATTTCATAGCTTACGGCAGAAATAGTAATGGTGCCATGCTCTGTATATTTGATGGCGTTGTCTACGATATTAGCCAGCGCTTCCGCTGTCCATTTGAAGTCGAATACAGCAAAAGCATCGGTATCTTGCAGTCGCAAAGACAATCCTTTTTCAGAAGCCTTGGCAGTATATTGTTCTACTACGCTTTCAAGCAGCGGCTGCAGCGCTGCTTGCTGAGGGGAGAGTGAAATGATCCCGTTTTCCAGTCTGGAAAGCTTTACGAGAGAATCGATCAGAAATCGCAGCTTTTCCGATTGTTTGTACAGCGCCTCCACATTTGCCTTCGCCGATGCAGGCAGAGTTTCCTCCTTCAGAAGCTCGCTGTATAACAGCAGGTTTGCAATCGGCGTTTTCGTCTGGTGGGAAATGTCTGCAATCAAGGTTTTGATTTTGTCTTTTTCCTGCGCTATATTTTGAGAAGATGCTTCTGCTGCGGAAAGATAGTGCGCAAACTTCGTTTCCAATGCAGACAGCTGGCTTTCATCAAAATTGTTTTCAGAAAAGGAGCCGGTCATGGCAGCGTCTAGCATCCTTTCGATTTCTTCCATCGTTTTTCTGGCCTTTCTCCGCTCCCATAACACAACAGCTGCCGCCGCCAGAAAACACAGCAGTATGATCACAATGCCGGTTTTATTCATCTTTTGTCACCCAGCTATAACCGATTCCATAGACGGTTTTAATGTATTTCTGTGCACCAAGCTTATCCCTCAGACGCTTGATCGTAACAGACAAAGCATTTTCATCCACATATTCTGCGCCATCTGTCCAGATCCGGTCTACAAGGTCTCCACGGGTCATGGTTCGGCCTCGGTTTTCAACAAGCAGACGCAGTAATTTTTGTTCGGTTTTGCTCAATTCCACTTTTGAATCTGCCACATAAAAGGTCATAGCCTCAAAGTCAAAGTGAAATAGATCCATATGGAACGGCGCATTTTTATGGTTTGACGCTTGCTTTCGCAGTTGGGTATTCACCCTTGCCCGCAAAACCGAAAGAGAAAAGGGCTTGGTAATATAATCATCAGCGCCTCTCTCCAGTCCGTCTACGATATCCAGATCGGTGTCATTGGCAGTCAGCAGAATAACAGGAATCCCGGGCGTGTTTTCCTTGATCTCCCGGAGCAGCTCAAGCCCACTGCCATCCGGCAGATTGATATCCAGCAGAACCAGGGATACACTCCCGCAAAGCAATTGTTCTCTTGCCGCTTTTAGATCATGGCAGGATATAATCTGACGGTCATCTGCTTTCAGCGCTTTGCATAAGCCTTGATTCAAACCGATATCATCTTCAACAATCAGTAATTGCTCCATGTATCTCACTCCCTCGTTATTCAAAGGCCACCATTATTTCCTTGGGTAATTTTTCGTTCTCACAGTTCAGAAGATAGGCGATTGCTCTGCTTGCAAATTTGTTCGTTTTCACTGTATCCCAATCGGCAAGCAAAATGACCTCTGCCTTACCGTTCTCAAAATCTAATGATATTTCGCCCCATTCGCCGTCGCAGTCTGCCTGATATTCGTAGATTGCGGCGGCGATTTTCTTTTTTCGCTTGGTCTTGGATTTCTGTTTTAGCCGGACTGCATGGATTGCGCCCTCGGCAACCAAAAATTCCGTCAACTTGTCCACTGCTTTTCGGTAGGCTCGTTCTGCACCGCTGGCTGTACTGCCCTCAAACATAACCGCCAGTTCTTCAAAGGTGGGGCGGTCTTTCCATGAGCTGACACGCCCACAGGTCATGCAAATTGCTAATCGTTTTTCGAGCAAGGTCTGTTCCCGGTAATTCAGTTTCTCAAATGCCCGCTGCACCTTTTCTGCCTGTATGCCGTTCCAGAGGATATCGGTATAGTTCCAGCTATCGTCAAGGGCTACATCCTCGCCTGTTTCTTCGCCGTCCTCGTCTGTGACATAGAAAGGCTGCTGATTGCGGATACCTCGCACAACTTTCAGATAGTTTTCGGCAAGAGCAAGATCACAGTTGTATTTCTTGGAAAACTCGTTGACCGCATCCTTGGTATTGTGGTACAGCCAAGCCATTGACCGCACCATTTTGTAATTAGTCAGAGAGGATACCGACCATTTTTCTTCGCCCATGCGAAAACGGAGCATAGCATCCCGGATGAACGGATAGATGTATGTAGCATACTCTGCGCCCTTGGTAAGGTCATAGTCCATCAGTTTTTGGAGCATTTGTTCCCGGCAGGAGAGCTTTATATCTATAAATCGGTCTGTGTCGTACAAATCGCCGCCATCCACACCGAGAAAGTCTTTGATGCGCTTGTTAAGCTGCGGCTCGTAGTGGTGTAGGAAGAATGAGAAATATATCAAATTCTTTTCCTGCAAGGCAGACAGGATATATTCGTTCAGATTGCCCACCGCTGGAGGCTCCGGTTCCAGTTGGAAGATGCGCTCTGCCGCATAAGGAATGATGCCGTCACCGTGCGGATTGACAGCGTGTTTTGGTATGTATCCGGTCATGTCCCATGAAAAATCACTCAGTATAGCGCACCTCCTTTCGGTTCTTTCTCTATCAATATCGACAGTAATTATGCATCGAACTTTTTGTTAGTAGTATTATTTTCGTCGTCCATCATATCACTTAGCACGGCAAAAGCTTGGCTCAGCGGCACAGCCTTAGAAGTCCAGTTTTTCAAACTAAACAAGTTGGAAGATTCATCAAACACATCAAATTCGTCTGTCCCATCAGTGATTTTCTTCAAGTACAACATTTCTATCAAATACAAAGCTCCCAAGATATTTAGTACATTCTCCTGCTTTGCTTGCTTCAACTGCTCATAGCGGTTGTGCTTGACATCTGTAAATGCTCCCCACCATTGCAACGACTGTGCGGGCTGGGTAATATCCCAATTCATAAACGGTTGTATTTCGATATCGTATTCCTGTACACTGATTTTTTGATTTTTTATATCCGGTGTGTTGGTCAAAATATACTGTGCATAGTCTGCAACCGTTTTTCGATCCGTTGTATTGAAACCGCAAAACTCTTTGAATACAGTATCCAACTCTGCCCCTATGGCTTGAATTAAGAGGGCATATCCGTTAGAAAATGCATCAAAATTGTCCTCATGTAGTTCTACAAACTCTATTGATTCAACAAAACGCTTTTCGAGCATTAAGTAGTATTTCCAATGATTCTGACTAAGTTCTTTTCTATTCATGTTTGTCCCTTTCTTTGTATATTTTTGCACTTGCTTCCTTTTTCAAAGCCGCCTGGTCCATTTCTTTTTCATAAGCTCCCTTGGCATAGGCTACATTGCTCAATGCCCGGAGCATCTTATCTTTTGCCAGCTTTTTCATAACCTCTGCAAGATCAGCGTCCAGAGTACCACGCTTCACATAGCGGTTTATGGTGTTCAGCCGTTTCTCATAAATCTGTTTCACCGGATGATCGTCCGCAAGCTCCCGTTGTTCTCTGCCTTTCAGGTTGCCGATCTGCCGACAGGTGCGGTGCAGCTTGTCCCCCGGTGAATAGCCGCCGCAGTATTTGGTGTGCCTTGCGTTGGTGGTCAGAAACCACTTGCCGCAGATTTTGCATTTCTTTGGTGCATGACCAACACACAGGCCCTCAAAGAGATCAGACCGGAACATCCCTACAAAGGATACATAGTGCATCCGCTTGACCAGCTTCGCAACTTTTTCGCCGGGACGGATGACCGATACATACTGAACGGAATTGTTCAGGG
>OIBP01000722.1_pt1 | contig 12354 bp, 10 predicted proteins | sample 1581061 | NCBI WGS metagenome assembly OIBP01 (sample SAMEA3882514, study PRJEB24775) | human gut metagenome | biome: human-associated habitat; feature: intestine environment; material: feces | place: Netherlands | collected 2009/2010 | reverse complement strand
CGGAAAGGCAGCAAAGCATGAGCTGCGCATATATCGCTTTCACTGAAACCGGACTAAAACTCGCAGAAAAACTGGCTCTTTCACATCCGGGCAACATCAGTCGCGGCGGTAAAAACGGAGTGGAATTATCCGATTGGACGGCCGAAAACTTTCAAAAATCCGATGCACTTATCTTCATCGGCGCTGTCGGCATCGCCGTGCGCGCCATTGCGCCGCATTGTAAAAGCAAGGCGACCGATCCCGCTGTGATTGTGCTCGACGAGCGCGGTCGGTTTTCCATTCCGATTTTGTCCGGTCACCTCGGCGGCGCAAATGACCTTGCCAAGAAACTCGCGAGCATCTGCGGCGCAGTGTCGGTCATCACGACCGCGACCGATGTCGAGGGTGTGTTCGCCGTAGACGAGTGGGCGAAAGCGCAGAACTGCCACGTTCTCGAGCCTGAGCGTATCAAAACCGTCAGCGGCACACTGCTCGCCGGTAAAGTGGTTTATTATGATTCGCAGTGGAAAATCACAGGCACTCGACCTAAAAATGTTTTCCCGGCAGACGAGAATCATCAAGCCGATTTTTCCGTAACACTCCACCCGCAGAGCGATGCGCTGCACCTCGTTCCCAAAATCTGCGTGCTCGGCGTCGGTTGCAAACGCGGCACATCGGCTGAACATATCGAAGCAACATTTAAACAATTTTGCAAAGAAACAGGTTTTGCACCGCAAAGCATCTGTGCGTGTGCGAGCATAGACCTCAAGAAAGATGAACCGGGGCTTTTGAAATTCTGTCAAAGCCATGATTTTAACATCCATTTTTATACAGCCGAGGAGCTCAAAAAAGCGTCCGGCGAATTCACATCATCTTCATTTGTGCAGCAGATAACGGGCGTTGACAACGTCTGCGCCCGTGCGGCCGTGCTGGCGTCGGGCGGCGAATTGGTGATCGAAAAGCATATATACAGCGGCGTGACGTTCGCCGTCGCCGCAAAACCCTTTACCCCGGATTGGAGCGTGTAAAATGAAGCGAAATCTCGTTTATGTCGTGGGCCTCGGCCCCGGCGACCCGCAGTTTTTGACCGCACAGGCGCAGAGCGCCCTGCAGGCCGCCGACGTGCTGTGCGGCTACACCGTCTACATCGATCTTATCCGCTCGTTTTATCCCGAAAAAGAGGTGCACGCAACGGGCATGACAAAGGAGATCGACCGTTGCCGTTGGGCGCTTGAGACCGCGCAAAGCGGCAAAACTGTGGCGCTTGTCTGCTCGGGAGATGCCGGCGTATACGGCATGGCGAGCCCGATTTTGGAACTTGCACCCAATTACCCGAGCGTCGAGATCGAGGTCATTCCGGGACTTACGGCGGCGCTCAGCGGCGGTGCGGTTTTAGGCGCACCGCTTGCGCATGATTTTTGCGTAATTTCCCTTTCCGACCGACTCACCCCATGGGAGATAATTGAAAAGCGCCTTGCCTGCGCCGCCATGGGCGATTTCTGCGTGGCAATCTACAACCCGTCCTCGAAAGGTCGGCCCGATTATTTACAGCGTGCCGTCCGTATTTTGCTCCAAAACGGCAAATCGGAGGAGACCGTCTGCGGCATCGTACGCAACATTGGCAGAGAGAGGCAGCAAAGTGAGATCATAACGCTCCGCGAACTTGAAAACAAGCAGGTCGATATGTTCACGACTGTATATATAGGCAACAAAACAACAAATAATATCGAAAGCAAAATGGTAACGCCAAGGGGGTATCGCACGGTATGAAAGCTGTGGTGTTCAGCGGAACGACAGAGGGCAGACAGTTTTCAAAAATTTTGGCAAATCTCGGCGTAGAAGTTCTTGTCAGTGTTGCAACAGAGATCGGTGCAGAAGAACAAGACGAGAATGAAAACATCACAATTCATGTAGGCAGATGCACTGCCGCAGAGATGACGAAACTTTTGCATGGTGCGTCAATCTGTGTGGACGCAACGCACCCCTATGCAACAGAAGCCACGCGCACCATTTGTGAAGCGTGTGAAACGACAGGCGTTGAGTACCATCGATTGCTCCGTACCGAAAGCGAATTGCCGAAGAACAGTATCGTGTTTGAAACAGCAGCAGAAGCGGCAGAATATCTCGAAAGTACTGCCGGGAATATCTTGCTCACGACCGGTGCAAAGGAGTTGCCCGCTTTTAAAAATCTAGATATAAAGCGGATTTTTCCGCGTGTGTTGCCCACGCTCGACGGCATTCGCGCGTGCGAAGCCCTCGACATTCCGCACCGCAACATCATCGCCATGCAAGGCCCGTTTTCACTTGACCTCAACCGCGTGATCCTTGAACAATTCAACATTCAATGGCTCGTTACAAAAGACGGCGGCGCAGTAGGCGGCTTTATGGAAAAAGCAAAAGCCTGCGCATACTGCGGTGCACGCCTCATTGTACTGCGCCGCCCGAGGGAGAACGGGGAGACAGTTGAAAGTATCCTTGAAAGGTGTAGAGAATTGCTATGAAAATCACTTTAGTCGGCATAGGGGGCGGCACATTCGACAGCGTAACAATGCAGGGAGCAGAAGCTTTGCATGAAGCTACACTCATCATCGGCGCAAAGCGTTTACTCGAAAACTTGCCGGATTTCTGTACGCAAAATCGTATCGCAATGTATAAAATCGGTGAGATTTTATCCGTGCTTGAAACAACAAAAGAACAAAATATCGCACTTGTATACAGCGGTGACACCGGGTTTTATTCCGGCGCCTCTGCACTGTGCCGCGTGCTCGATGAAAGCCACATCGAATACACCGTAATTCCGGGCGTTTCCAGCGTACAGTTGCTTTCTGCTGCCATCCACGAACCGTGGCAGAACTGGAACCTCGTCTCCGCGCACGGCTGTGCATGTGACCCTGTTGCTGCGTGCAGCATGGGCAAGCCCACATTTTTCTTAACGGGCGGCGAAGTTACTCCCGCGGTGATTTGCGCGAAACTCACCGAAGCCGGGCTGGGAGACGTGCAGGCGGTTGTCGGTGAAAATCTCGGTACACCACAGCAAAAAATCAGTAAGAATACAGTACGAAAAATATCTGAAAGTGTTTTTGCACCGCTATGTGTGCTTCTTGTAGAGTCGTGTGAAGTACCCGTGCAGCGTGTGCCGGGTTTGCCGGATGAAGTCTTCATCCGCGGCAAAACACCCATGACAAAGCAGGAGGTTCGCGCCGCGGCACTCGCAAAGCTTGCCGTTAAACCGACTGATATTCTCTGGGACATCGGTGCGGGGACCGGCAGTGTCAGCATAGAAATGGCGCTTGCTGCGCCGCTCGGATACGTGTATGCCGTGGAGTGTGACACAGCCGCCTGTTCGTTGATAAAACAAAACCGAGACAAATTTCATGTACATAATTTGACACTTGTAGAGGGCAAAGCGCCGGAAAAATTAACGGATCTTCCTGCACCGGATGCCGTGTTTATCGGCGGCAGTAAGGGCAATCTGCCCGAGATCATAGATGCTGTATTGACCGCAAATCCGAGTGCTCGCCTGTGTGTTTCCGCTATCGCGCTTGAAACGCTGCAAACGACGCTTTCATCTTTTGCGACCCACGGCATGACTGCGCAAATCACACAAATTGCCATAAGCCGCAGCAGTTCAGTCGGTAATTTGCATCTGATGAAGGCGAATAATCCCGTTTTTTTGATTGTGAGGGAATGACATGCTGCAAATGCTCATCGCCGCGCCGAACTCCGGCAGCGGCAAAACGACCGTCACCATTGCGCTGCTTGCGGCGCTTAAAGCCCGCGGCCTCAATCCCTGTGCGTTTAAATCCGGGCCCGATTATATTGATCCCATGTTTCACCGCAGTGTGCTCGGCGTTGAAAGTCACAATCTTGATTTATTTTTCTCAAAGCCGCAAATAGTACAAAATTTATACAACAAAAGCGCAGCCGATCACGGTGCTGCTATATGCGAAGGTGCTATGGGGTACTATGACGGTCTCGGCGGCACAAGCGACATCGCAAGTGCGTGGCGTTTAGCCGATACGTTGAATCTACCCGTCCTGCTTGTCCTGCGTCCGAAGGGTGCAAGCTTAACCCTTGCAGCGCAGGTACGCGGCTTAATGTCCTTCCGCACACCGCACCATATCGCCGGTATTATACTGAATGACTGTAAAGAAAATTTGTACCGTATTTTAGCACCGATGCTCGAAAAGGAGACAGGTGTGCCTGTTATCGGCTATCTGCCCCCAATGCCCAAAGCTGCGATCGAAAGTCGTCATCTGGGGCTTAAAACCGCCGGTGAGATTAAAAATCTGCAAAAGAAGATCACACTGTTGCATGTGACGATGGAAAAGACGGTCGATTTTGAAAAACTCTTTAGCGTCTTTGCGTGTCCGGCACCCAAAGTACCGAAAGAGGAATTTCCGGTTCCTAATGTGCGCATCGCCGTTGCAAGGGATGAAGCCTTTTGTTTTACATATACCGAAACGCTTGAAGCGTTCAAAGAAGCCGGCGCAGAACCTGTCTTTTTCAGCCCATTGCACGATAAAAGCTTGCCTCAAAATATCGGCGGGCTGTATCTGCCCGGCGGTTACCCGTAGCTTTGCGCAAAGGCACTCAGCGAAAATACCGAGATGCTTTTGCGCATCAAAACCGCAATTAAAAACAGTTTGCCGACTGTGGCAGAATGCGGCGGCTTTTTGTATTTAGGTCAAACACTTGAAGATGTAAACGGCGACAAATACCGTATGGCAGGCGTTCTGCCCGGCGAAGGCTTCAAGGTCGGCCACCTCGTGCGCTTCGGTTACGCGACGCTTACTGCGAAGGAGAACAGCATGCTGCTAAAAAAAGACGAGTTGCTTCCTGTGCACGAATTTCACCACTGGGATTCCACCGAAAACGGCATAGCGTGCACAGCGACAAAGCCGAACGGCCGTACGTGGGACTGTGCTTTTGTAAACGAACATTTTTATGCGGGTTTTCCGCATTTATACTGGGCGGGCACGCCGCTGCCGCAGCGCTTTGCGGACGCCGCCCGCCGCTACATGAGGGACAAAATATGACGGAAACAGAACTTAAAAACCGGCTCAAAACAATCACGCAGCCGGATGAAGCCGCGCGCAAAGCTGCCCACGCGCATTGGGCGTCGCTTGCAAAGCCACTCGGCGGGCTTGGCGATCTCGAACCATTATTAGAAGATGTGGCTGCGCTTACAGGTGTGCCGCAGTTCGATTTTTCAAAGCGCGCGGTCTTGGTACTGTGCGCGGATAACGGCGTCATCGCGCAGGGCATCAGCCAGTCCGGCAGCGACGTGACGCGCGCCGTTTTGCAGAATCTTGCGCAGCGCAAAACAAGCGTCTGCAAAATGGCGGAAACGGTGCACTGCGGTGTGATTCCCGTCGATATGGGCATCGCGGGAGCGCCCGTGGACGGTGTGAAAAATTGCCGTGTGCGTGCGGGTACGGATGATTTCACCGGCGGACCTGTTATGACCCGCGAGGATGCTTTAAAAGCCATCGAGACCGGCATCGAGCTCGTCCGCGAGCAGAAAGCGCAGGGCATAAAGCTCCTCGCGACCGGCGAAATGGGCATTGGCAACACGACAACCTCTGCCGCCGTGAGCTGCGTTTTGCTCGACCGCGCGCCCGAAGAAATGACCGGCCGCGGCGCGGGGCTCTCCGATGACGGTCTGCGCCGCAAGATTGAGGTCATCTATAAAGGCATCGCGGTCAATCATCCCGAAAAAACCGATGTGATCGGCGTGCTGTCGGCGCTCGGCGGCTTAGATATCGCCGGGCTATGCGGCGTGTTTTTGGGCGGTGCTCTGGAGAATATCCCTGTCATTATGGACGGTTTCATCAGCAGTGTGGCGGCACTGTGTGCGGCACGGCTGTGCCCGATGGCGACTAAGGCCATGTTCGCAAGCCACGTTTCGGCGGAGCCCGCGGCGTGTATCGTTTTGGAAACGCTCGGCAAAAAGCCGCTCATCACGGCGAATATGCACCTCGGCGAGGGCACCGGCGCGGTCGCAAGCCTGCCGCTGTGGGACATGGCGCTTGCGGTCTACGACAACTGTTATTCGTTCACGGAGGGCGGCATCGCGCCGTACACCCCGCAATGCTGACGCTCGTCATCGGCGGCGCAGCAAGCGGCAAAAGCGCCTATGCAGAAAACCTGACCTTAAAGCTCCCGCTGCCGCGTTACTACGTTGCCACCATGCAGGTATGGGATGAAGAGTGCGCCAAACGCGTCGAAAAGCACCGCGCCATGCGAAAAGAAAAACAGTTTGAAACGATCGAATCCCCTATCAGTCTTGATAAAATCAGAATACCAAATCGCGGAATAGTTCTGCTCGAAGACCTCGGCAACCTGACCGCAAACGAGCTATACGATCCGAAAGGTGCGGGGGTAAATACCGCAGAAGCCGTTCTGTATGGCATTGAAATACTATATAAACAATGCGAACATCTGATTGTCGTCGGCAACGAGGTGTTCAGCGGCGGTGCAGCGTATGCCGGCGAAACAGATCTGTACCTCAAAGCGCTGGCGCAGATCCAAAACGGCATCGCTGCCCGCGCGGATCACGTCTGCCGCGTAGTATGCGGTATCCCGGTTTATTACAAAGGAGGGGGAAAGGTATGACGGTTTTGCAGACGATTGCCGTGGCGTTCGCTATGTTTTCGGCGATTCCCATGCCGCAGTTCGAATGGAGCCAAAAGAACATGCGATACGCGCTGTGCGCATTTCCGCTCATCGGTGCAGTGTGCGGCGGGTTGTGGTGCTTAGTCGGCGTCCTGCCTGTGCCGGAGCTCGTCCGCGCAACAGGCTTTTGCCTTGTGCCTGTGCTCGTCACCGGCGGCATCCATCTGGATGGCTTCGCCGATACATGCGATGCGCTCTCAAGCTACGGTAATGCGGAAAAGAAGCTCGGAATTTTGAAAGACCCACACTGCGGTGCATTTGCAGTTATCCGATTATGCACATATTTCATATTGTATTTTGCGCTCTGTGCTTCGGTGAAATTTACGGTGCGTTTCGGTGTGATCTGGATATTGGCACTCACCTTGGAACGTGCGTTTTCCGGTCTCGCCGTGGCATCATTTCCCATGGCGAAAAACACCGGTCTTGCGCATACGTTCGCGGAAGCCGCAGACCGCATAACGGTGCGCCGTGTCTTGATTATTTATACTGTCGTGCTCGGCGCTGCGATGCTCGTGCTCGGCGGCTGGGCAGCAGTTTTGGCTGCTTTACTTGTCTTTTGGCGGTATTACGCAGTGTCGAAAAAGCAGTTCGGCGGCATCACGGGCGACCTTGCCGGGTGGTTCCTGCAAAGGGCAGAGCTCGCCATGTTGGCAGCGCTCGCCGTGTGCCAGTGGGGAGGAATTTTGTAATGTTGTTCATCACAGGTCCGCTTTACAGCGGCAAGCGCACGTTCGCGAAAAAGCTCGGCGGTACATGCTGTTTTGAGGTGCAGAAGCAGGCCGAAACGACGGAAGACCTCGAAGCACTTGCTAAAATACTTTCTGAAAAATACGATATTATCACCGCAACGGAAGTCGGCGGCGGTGTTGTGCCCGTTGATGCCACAGAGCGCGCAAACCGCGAAAAAGCCGGCCGCTTGGCATGCCTGCTCGCCGCGCGTGCCGATTGTGTTGTGCAGATGTTCTGCGGCATTCCGACCGTCTTGAAAGGGGAATTGCCCAAATGAAAATTTACCTTTTGCGCCACGGTGAAACCGCCTATAATGTTGATCACCACTATCAGGGCGTGACGGACATTCCGCTCTCACCGGCCGGGCTTGCAGCACTGAAGCAGGCGGACTTTTCGCCCAAAACCGTTTATGTCACGCCGTTAAAGCGCACAAAACAGACAGCGGAGATTTTATTTCCGACTGCCGAGTATATCCCCGTAAACGACCTCAGCGAGATGAATTTCGGCGTATTTGAGGGACGTAACTATAAAGAGATGGAGCACGATTCCGCCTACCGCGCATGGGTGGATTCTAACTGCGAAAGCACCTGTCCCGGCGGCGAGTGCAAAGCGGATTTCAGCGAGCGTGTTTGCAAAGCATTTGAATCACTGCTAAATCAATCTATTCAAAATAGTGAAGACATGCTCGTTATCGTTGCGCATGGCGGCACGCAGATGGCCGTCATGGAAAAGTACGCTGTGCCGCAGAAAAATTATTATGAATGGTGTGCGCCGACTGCCGGCGGCTATGTGCTCGATGCCTGCGATTGGCAGGAAAAGCACGTTTTGCATCTCATCGGAACCGTGCAGTACACAAAGGAGGCCACATGTTGATTTTCTTCGCCGTCCTCGGCGGATTCATTTTAGACGCAATCTTCGGCGACCCCCTGTGGCTGCCGCACCCCGTTGTATATATGGGCAAGGTTATCTCCTTTTTAGATCGAAGCTTGCGGAAAATTTTGCCAAAAACACCGCGTGGCGAGCGCATCGGCGGCGCAATTACCGCATTCATCCTGCCTGTCGGCACATTCCTGCTTTCCGGCGCGGTGTGCTTCTTCTTTTATAAAATTCACTGGGTGTTCGGACTTTTGATTCAAATGTTCTGGTGCGCGCAGTCACTTGCCGCAAAGGGGCTTGTGCAGGAGAGCTGCAACGTCTACAAGGAACTCAAAAAGAACGACCTCCCCGCCGCGCGCAAGGCCGTCTCCCGCATTGTCGGGCGTGATACCGACGCGCTTTCCATGGAGGGCGTGACAAAAGCCGCTGTGGAGACCGTTGCCGAAAACGCCGGTGACGGCGTGATCGCGCCGCTTCTTTGCATGCTCATCGGCGGCGCACCGCTTGCGCTGACCTACAAGGCCATCAACACGATGGACAGCATGCTCGGCTACAAAAATGAAAAGTACATAAACTTCGGGCGCGTGCCCGCAAAGCTTGACGATGCCGCAAACTACATTCCGAGTCGTATCGCGGCACTTTTGTGGGTGCTCGCGGCGGGGTTCACGGGAAACAGCGTCAAGGGCGCGTGGAAGATCTGGCGGCGCGACCGCCGAAATCACGCAAGCCCCAACAGCGCGCAGACCGAAAGTGCCTGCGCCGGTGCGCTCGGCGTGCAGCTCGCCGGGCCCGCATATTATTTCGGTGAATACTATGATAAGCCGACGATCGGCGACCCGCTGCGCCCGGTCGTGCCGGAGGATATTTTGAAAGCCGACCGCATGATGTATGCCGAAAGCATTTTGGCACTCGCGCTCGGTCTGCTCGTTCGCGCGGCATTCGTCTTACTGTAAAGGGGGAGAAGATATGGAACTCACACACGGCGGCGACTGGGCGGGCTACCGCGCAAAATTCGGCCACGATGCACTCGATTTTTCCGCGAATGTCAGCCCTCTCGGTTTGCCGGAGGGCGTCGCACAGGCAATCGTAAACGCACTGCCCACCGCAGACCGCTACCCCGACCCGCTTTGCAGAGAGCTGCGCCAAAAACTCTCCGCAAGCGAAAACGTACACGAAAACCAAATTCTTTGCGGCAACGGCGCGGCGGACCTTATTTTTCGGCTCGTGCTCGCGAAAAAGCCGCGCCGCGCATTATTGCCCGCGCCGACTTTCGCAGAATACGCGTCCGCACTCAAAACCGTCGGCTGTGAAGTCGAATATTTCTTTTTAAAAGAGGAAAACGATTTTGAAATCACCGAAGAGTTGCTCTCTGCTCTCCATGAAACCATCGATATGGTGTTCTTATGTCAACCAAACAACCCCACCGGGCAGATCGTTACGTCGGATTTTCTCGAAAAGCTCCTGAAAAAATGCAGGGCGTGTCATGCAACGCCCGTCATCGACGAGTGCTTCCTCGATTTTCTCCCGGAGCACGAAAGCCGGACTGCAAAGCGCTTTTTAGCGCAGTTTCCCGAGCTTGTTATTCTGAAAGCTTTCACAAAATTATACGCCATGGCGGGCGTGCGGCTCGGTTATGTACTCAGCGGAGATGAAAAATTATTAGAAAATATGCGCGAAGCGGGGCAGCCGTGGGCAGTCTCGTCACTCGCACAGGCGGCAGGCGTCGCGGCGTTAGATGAAACCGAATACGCCGACCACGTGCGAAGCTTAATCGCACGGGAGCGGCCCAGAATGATTGCGTCCCTGCGCTCGCTCGGCTTGCGCGTCTTGGAGGGGCAGGCAAATTTCCTGTTATTCAAAGCGCCGGAAGATTTCGGCGAGCGACTAAAAGAAAAAGGCGCGGTCGTGCGCGGCTGTGCAAACTACCCGGGGCTCGATAACACCTGGTACCGCACCGCCGTGCGCACGCCGGAGGAAAACGAAAAGCTACTGAAAATCATGCGGGAGGTGCTGAAATGAGCGAAAATAAAAAAGCCAAGTGCATCATGGTACAGGGCACGATGAGCGGCGCGGGCAAAAGTTTATTATGCGCGGCGCTGTGCCGCATTTTCGCGCAGGACGGTCTGCACACCGCACCGTTCAAAAGTCAAAATATGGCGCTGAACAGCTTCGTTACCCGTGACGGCTTAGAGATGGGCCGCGCACAGGTCGTACAGGCGCAGGCGGCGGGTGTGGAGCCGGACGTGCGCATGAACCCCATTTTGTTGAAGCCGAGCAGCGATGTCGGAAGTCAGGTCATCGTGAACGGCGAAGTGCGCGGCCAGATGAAGGCTTCGCAGTATTTCAAGATGAAAAAATCACTCATTCCCGATATTCTGCGCGCCTACAACAGCCTTGCAGAAGATTTTGACGTTATCGTCATCGAGGGCGCGGGCAGCCCGGCGGAGATCAACCTGAAAGCGGATGACATCGTGAACATGGGGCTCGCAAAGCTTGTCGATGCGCCCGTTCTGCTCGTCGGCGACATCGACCGCGGCGGTGTGTTCGCGCAGCTTTTCGGCACCGTAGAGCTGCTGGAGACGGACGAGCGCGACCGCATCAAGGGACTTGTCATCAATAAATTCCGCGGTGATGTCGAAATTCTCCGCCCCGGCCTCTCCATGCTCGAAGACAAAACGCACCTGCCCGTTCTGGGCGTCGTGCCGTATCTGCGCGTCGATATCGAGGACGAAGACTCCCTTTCCGAGCGCCTTGAAAAAAAAGATGCCGTGCGTCCGCTGGATATCGCTGTCATTCGCCTGCCGCACATTTCAAATTTCACGGATTTCATGGTGCTCGAGCAGCATCCTTTAATGGATGTGCGCTACGTGCAAAACACCCGCGAGCTTGGCGCGCCCGACCTTGTGATTCTGCCCGGCACGAAAAACACGGTTGAGGATCTCCTCTGGCTGCGCCAGTCGGGACTCGAAGCCGTCATCTTAAAGCTCGCCGCGAAAGAGACGCCGGTGCTTGGCGTCTGCGGCGGTTACCAGATGCTCGGTGAGACGTTGCACGACCCGGATGGCTCCGAAAGCGGTCGCCCGCAAACGCTTCGCGGCTTGAATTTACTGCCGACCGAAACAACATTCTGTACGGAAAAGCACCGCGCGCAGGTCACAGGCGAAGTCATCGCCGCACCGTTTACAGGGGCGATGCTCACCGGTTACGAAATTCACACAGGCAATACGATCGTCCGCGGTGAGCCGTTCTGTACGCATGCGGACGGCACAAAAGAGGGCTGCACAAATCAAAACGTCTTCGGCACGTATCTGCACGGCCTCTTTGACAGCGGCGAGCTGACCGAAAAGCTTGCGGAATACCTCTGCGCCCGCAAGGGGATAGACCCCGCAGCCGCCGTGCCTGTTTCCATGGAGGAATACCGCCGCGAGCAGCTCGACATTTTAGCCGACGGCGTGCGGAACAGCCTCGATATGGATGCCGTGTACCGCGCCATGGGCATGGAAAACCCGAGGGGGTGCAAAGCATGATCCCGCAGCATCATCTGCCCGCCGATATTGAGCGCACCAGCATGCAGATTATCGCAAAAGAGCTCGAAGAGAGGCGTATCCGGATACCAAGGAAAAATCTTGCCGTCGTCAAGCGTGTTATTCACACCACGGCGGATTTCGAGTACGCCGAAACGCTGCATTTTACCGAAAATGCCGTGCAAAAAGCCATAGAAGCGCTGCATAACGGCACCACGGTCATCACCGATACGAATATGGCGCTCTCCGGCATCAATAAGAAACAGTTGGCAAAGTTCGGCGGACAGGTACATGGATTTTCATTCTTTCGGAACGCACTCTTCACAATACGGTCCTCCAACGAATGAAATGTAATAATGCAAAGTCTTCCTCCTGGATTCAACAGATCGATCATATCATCTAATGTATCCCGTAAAACATCAAGCTCATGATTCAATTCAATTCGAAGAGCCTGAAATGTACGTTTTGACGGATGTCCTGACGTCTTCTGAATCTTCATTGGTATTGCATGACTGATAATCTCATTCAATTGTCCTGTTGTCTCAATCGGACCTTTTGTGCGTTCTGC